>Ga0073934_10002290_pt1 | contig 40735 bp, 30 predicted proteins | sample LarsenN4metaG_FD_76834 | JGI IMG/M metagenome (GOLD analysis project Ga0073934, IMG submission 76834) | Hot spring sediment bacterial and archeal communities from British Columbia, Canada, to study Microbial Dark Matter (Phase II) - Larsen... ...
CCATATCAGCGGCTGCATCGCGATGCTGCCGGAACTCCCGCCCGATCTAAAGGCAGCGCTCGATCTCGGCATCACGCTGTTTGCCGGCGAAGGCGAGCGCCGGATGGCCGACCTGCTGCGCGACATCGATACCGGCGCACTGAAGCCGACCTACAATTATCTCAGCGACCTGCCGAGCCTTGATGCGTCCGAACTGCCGATCCTGCCGCACTGGGCGGTCAAGCGCGTGGTCGGGCACTACACGAGCTTCGACGCCGGCCGCGGCTGTCCGTTCCAGTGCTCGTTCTGCACCATCATCAACGTGCAGGGACGCAAGTCGCGCTACCGGACTGCCGACGATGTCGAAAAGATCGTGCGCGAAAACGCAGCGCAGGGCGTCGACCGTTTCTTCATCACCGACGACAATTTCGCGCGCAACCGCAACTGGGAATCGATCGTCGACCGGCTGATCGAGCTGCGCGAGCGCGGGGGCTTCAACATCCGCCTCCAGGCGCAGGTCGATACGCTGTGCCATCGCATTCCGGGCTTCATCGAGAAGCTCGCGCGTGCCGGATGCACGGCCGTCTTCATCGGGCTCGAGAATATCAATCCCGAATCGCTGATGGGCACCAAGAAGCGCCAGAACAAGATCTGGGAATATCGCGAGATGCTCCAGGCGTGGCGCAAAGCCGGAGTCATGACCTTCGCCGGCTACATCCTCGGATTCCCGAACGACACGCCAGAGACGATCGCGCGCGACATCGAGATCATCAAGGCGGAACTGCCGATCGACGTGCTGGAGTTTTTCCTGCTGACGCCGCTGCCGGGCTCGGAGGACCACAAGGTCCTGTACATGAAAGGGGTACCGATGGACCCCGACATGAACAATTATGACCTTGAGCACGTGTGCACCGCGCATCCTCGGATGTCCAAGGAGGTCTGGGAGAAGGTGTACCGCGACGCATGGGCGCGCTTCTACTCGGACGATCACGTGGAAACCGTCCTCAAGCGAGCCTGCGCCTCCGGCATCAACATGAACAAGCTCGCCAATACCCTGTTGGTATTCTCGGGGGGCGTGCGCATCGAGGATTGCCACCCGCTCCAGCTCGGCTTCGTCCGCCACAAGGTCCGCACCCAGCGGCGCTACGGCATGCCGATCGAAAACCCGTTCGTCTTCTACCCCCGGCGGGTGGCGGAAGTGGTGCGATCTGCCTGGCTGTGGGGCATGCTCGGCATCCGCTATCATCGGATGCGCAGGCGGATCAAATACGATCCGGCCAGCCGGCTTTATGTCGACCACGCCTTGCAGCCGCCCGCCATTGCCGAGGACGATGTGCTGCAAACCTACGCCGACAAGATTCCGAAGACCCACGGCGCGCCGGTCCCGCAGACCGTCGCCGCCGAATAGGGGCGCCCGATCCCTATTCAGCGGCCACCGCGGGCTTGCGGTGGGTGAGGTCGTGCACCTTGCGCAGGTGGTCGAGCGCGGCCTTCGCGCCGGTGGTCTTGGTCAGAAGCTCAAGCGTCTCGTCCTCCCCGGTCACCGGGGTCAACGCGACATCCACATATGAGCGTGAACCGGCACTGCGCCGGATGATCACGGTCCAGACAGCGAGCTTCGCGATCAGCCCGATCATGGCGGCGTGCACCCGGACCGTCCGGTACGCGTAGCGCGTCCAGAATGCCAAGGCGCTTTCCGCCGGCAGACCGGGCCGCCGTTCCGACGGATGCTTCAGGCGGAACAGTCCGCTTTGGAGCGGATGCACGTGTTCGAGCGGCTCCGCGGTGGCAAACCTGAAAAGAAGCTTTACGAGACTGCCGACCGGCACGCCGGTCGCGACCGCACGACGGATGAGGGTCTTCATGTGCTGTGGCGAGAAATAGAGCGACCACGCATCGCGATAGATCGCCTGGAACTGTTCGCGAGTCATGCGGCCGTGGCCGGTACAGACATGCTCCAGATCGTACTTGTTGAGATCCGGCTCCATCGCGGTGCCGGCCTTCCAGAGCGTCTGGTGATCTTCCGAGCCCGGCAGCGGCGTGAGACAGAAGAACTCCAGGATGTCGACCGGGAGCTCCTTCTGGATGATCGCGATGTCACGCCGGATCGATTCCGGCGTATCGGCCGGGAATCCGAGGATATAGCCGGCGAGCGTGATGATGCCCTGGCGTTTCCAGGCCAGCAGCATCGTGCGGTATTCGGTGATCTTGTTCTGCCGCTTCTTGGCAGCCGCGAGGTTGTCGGGATTGACGTTCTCGAGGCCGATGAACACCCGCGTGACGCCGGCGAGCCTGGCTTTCTCCACGAAATTCGGAATTCGGTGACACAGGGTATCCACCTGGATCATCAGGCCAAGCGGGATGCCTTCTGCGCGCAGCGCAATGAGACGGTCGAAGATCGATTCCCATTCCTTGTTGCGCGCGAAATTGTCATCGGTGATGAAGAATTTGCAGATACCCTGCGCCCAGTTCATCCGCACCAGGCGCTCGACATCGTCGGCCGAGCGATAGCGCGACTTGCGCCCCTGCACATTGATGATGGTGCAAAATGAGCACTGGTAGGGGCAGCCGCGGCCGGCGTCGAAGCTGGTATTCAACGCCAGCGTGCCCTCGACGTTGTGCTTGGGCAAATAGGGTACCGGGGTTCCTTCGAGACCGGGAAGGTCCTTCATGAAATCGTAGAGCGGCTTGAGTGCGCCCGCGGCCGCGTCGCGCAGCACGGTTTCCAGACGGCCCTCCGCCTCTCCCGCGAACATGGCGACGCCGAGCTCCCGGCAGGCGTCAAGCTCGACCGCGTGCCCATCGAGCATCGCGAGACATCCCGAGATGTGGAAACCGCCCATCGCGACCGGAATGCCGGCAGCGCGAAACGGTCGTGCAATATCGAGCGCACGCGGATACTGATTGGACTGTACCCCGATCAGCGCCACCATCCCGAAATTGCCGTTGCCGGCGAAACGGGCAATCAGCGCCGGAATGTCAACGCGCGTATTGGTCTCGTCGATCACGTCGATCGCAATGGCGACGTCGGGGCCGAGCACCTGCCGCTCTGCACAATCCGCGGCAATGCCGTACACTGCGGCCAGCGAATTCGACGGGATCATCGCGCGCCACCAGCGGATCACGTAGCCGTCGTCGTCGTAGTGTGACGGCTTGATCAGCACAAGCTGGAAGGTCCGCATGTTGCAACTTTTACCTGTCGGTGCCCCGTTTCCGCCGGCCCGGGCACCGCCATTTCTAGCACGCCCCGACCGCGGTGTATCCTCGTGAAATGTGGCGATGGAGGCGGCGGAGCCGCGATCCAACAGCCGTGATCCAACAGCCGGTTGGGTGCAGCGCTGGCGCGTGCTAGTCTGTCTCCATCGGTATCGTCGCGGCATGGGCGTCCATCGACGCGACTGTTCGATATTCGGCGAGCTGGAGCTGGGCGTGGCAAGACGGACCTTTACTGCGATCCTGATCAAGCCGTCCCATTACGACCGGGACGGCTATGTCATCCAGTGGCGCCGCTCCACGATCCCCTCCAACAGCCTCGCCAGCGCCTACGGCCTCTTGGCCGAGTGCGCCGCCGGCGGGACGTTGGGGCCGGACGTCGAGATCGCCATCGAGGCCTATGACGAGTGCAACACCGTCATCGACGTCAAGGCCGCGATTCGGAACATCCGCGCGGGAGGCAGCGGCTTCGTCGGCCTGGTCGGCGTGCAGTCGAACCAGTACCCGCGCGCGCTCGACCTTGCGCGGCAGTTCCGGGCCGCCGGCGTGCCGGTCGTCATCGGCGGTTTCCATGTCAGTGGATGCATCGCGATGCTGCCCGAGCTGCCGGCAGACCTGAAGGAGGCGCTCGATCTCGGCGTCTCTTTGTTCGCCGGCGAAGCGGAAGGCCGCATGGCGGCCCTCATCCGCGACATCGACACGGGCGCGTTGAAGCCGATCTACAACTATCTCTCCGACATGCCCGAGATGAATGCGGCGACGCTGCCGATCCTGCCGCACTGGGCGGTGACGCGGGTGGCCGGCCACTATTCCAGCTTCGATGCCGGGCGCGGTTGCCCCTTCCAATGCAGCTTCTGCACCATCATCAACGTGCAGGGCCGCAAGTCGCGCTACCGGACTGCCGACGACGTCGAGCAGATTGTGCGCGCCAATGCCGCCCAGAAGATCACGCGGTTCTTTGTCACCGACGACAATTTCGCCCGCAACCGAAACTGGGAACCCATCCTGGACCGCCTGATTGCGCTGCGCGAAAATGACGGATTCCGCATCCGCCTGATGCTCCAGGTCGACACGCTCTGCCACCGCATCCCCGGTTTCATCGAGAAGGCCGCGCGCGCCGGCTGCACTGCCGTCTTCATCGGGCTTGAGAACATCAATCCCGAATCTTTGATGGGGACCAAGAAGCGCCAGAACAAGATCTGGGAGTATCGGGAGATGCTCCAGGCCTGGAAGAAGGCCGGCGTGGTGACCTATGCCGGCTATATTCTGGGCTTCCCGACCGACACGCCGGAGTCGATCGCCCGCGATATCGACATCATCAAGACCGAGCTGCCGATCGACATCCTGGAGTTCTTCTATCTGACACCGCTGCCGGGATCGGAAGACCACAAGAACCTCTATCTGCGCGGGGTGCCGATGGACCCCGACATGAACAACTATGACCTCGAGCACGCCTGCACCGCGCATCCATTGATGTCGAAAGAGACCTGGGAGCAGGTCTATGCCGATGCCTGGCAGCGCTACTACACGGACGAGCACGTCGAGACCATCATGCGGCGCGCGCTCGCGACCAATGTGCGGCTGTCGAAGCTCACGCCGCTGTTGACGATCTTCGCGGGCGCCACCCGCATCGAGAACGTGCATCCGCTCCAGTTCGGAATTTTCCGACGCAAGGTCCGCACGCAACGGCGCTACGGCCTGCCGGTGGTCAATCCTCTGGTGTTCTATCCCTGGCGCGCCTTCGACATCCTGCGGAACGCGGTGCAGTGGTTGCGGATGTTCCGGCGCTACAACAAGATCCGGTGGCGCGTGGAAGGCGATCCGGACCGCCTGACCTACACCGATCAGTCGCTGACCCCCGTGGCTTCCGGCCACGACGACCATTTCGTGCAGGTGTTCGCCGACAAGATTCCAAAGACGCACGGCGCGCCAGCGCCGCAGACGGTGGCGGCTGAGTAGGCGGGCAATCTCCCGCTTACGGAAACAGCGCGACCTGTTCGAGTCCCATGGGCTCCGGAAGCCCAAGCATCACGTTCATGTTCTGCACCGCCTGGCCGGAGGCGCCCTTCACGAGGTTGTCGAGAGCCGAGCCGATGATGGCACGGCCGGCGATGCGGTCCCTGGCGACGCCGATGAAGGTCATGTTGGAGCCGCGCACGTGCCGGGTCTGCGGCAACTGGCCGAACGGCAGCACCTGCACGAACGGCTCATCGGCATAGGCCTGCGCCAGCGTCGCATGAAGATCGTCCGGCGCCCGCCCCGGCATTCCCCTCACATAGATCGTCGACAGGATGCCGCGGTTCATCGGCATCAGGTGCGGCGTGAAGCTCACGATCACTTCGCGGCCGGCGGCCTTGGAGAACTCCTGGTCGAGCTCGGCCATGTGCCGGTGATGTCCGACGCCGTAGGCATGGATGCCCTCGGAGACCTCCGAGAACAGCATCTCCTCCTTCGCCGCCCTGCCCGCCCCGGTCATGCCGGACTTGGCATCGACGACAATCTCGTCCGGATCGATGGCGCGCGCCCGCAGCAGCGGGATCAGCGCAAGCTGCGTACAGGTGGTGTAGCAGCCCGGGTTGGCGATCAGACGAGCCCGCCTGATATCGGCGCGATATACTTCGGTCAGCCCATAGACCGCCTGCCGCTGAAGCTCGGGCGCGTGGTGCTCGTGCCCGTACCAGCGCGCGTAGCTCGCGACATCGGCGAGCCGGAAGTCCGCCGACAGGTCGACCACCTTGATCGCGGGCAGCGCCGCGAACAGCTGCTTGATTACTGTCTGCGTGGTGGCGTGCGGCAGGGCGCAAAAGATCAGGTCGAGGCCGGCTCCCAGCCAGTCGATGTTGTCGATCGCTACCAGCTTGGGCAGCGCGAACGGTGCAAACTGCGGAAACACCGCCGCCATCTCCTGTCCGGCGCGGCGGTCGGCCGTCAGCAGTGCGATTTCGGCGCGCGGGTGCCGCAGCAGCAGGCGGACAAGCTCGGCACCGGTGTAGCCGGAGGCGCCCAGGACTCCGATCTTGGCTCTGGTGTCATCAGGCATTGAAGCGATCCTTCGCGATCCCGGGAGGCTAAGGTCAACGCGGAGGATGGCATACCGCCGCGAAGCCCGGCGGCAAGTGGACGATCAACGACGCCCGCCCACCCGCGCCGGAAGCGCGGGGCGGCGAAACACAAGGTCGCTGCCGTTCGTCGTCATGCGCGGGCATATAACTGCACCGTCACCGAGGGTCAAGGAATGCCGCGCGCTTTGACGCGACGGCGCGCCATTGCGAACTGCGCCGGAGTTGCTACGCTTGCGGCCAATCGGAGGCACTCATGCTGACACGCGTCTGTCTGACCGTCGCCGCGCTCGCGCTCGGGTGCACCTGTTCCGCCGCCCAGCAGCCGTTCTATGCCGGCAAGCAGCTCACCATCCTGGTCAACTACGATGCCGGCGGGCCGACCGATCTGGAAGCGCGGGTCTTTTCGCGCCATATCGGCAAGCATATTCCCGGCAATCCGCGTATCATCGTGCAGAACATGGGCGGCGCCGGCGGCATCGTCGGCACCAAGTTCCTCGGCGAGGTCGGGCCGCGCGATGGCACCATGGTGGGCTACTTCACCGCCTCCACCCAGCGCTATGTGACCAACCCGGACCGCTTCAAGGTCGACTTCCGCACCTACGAATTCATCGCGGTGCTGCCGAGCGGCCGCATCCATTTCATGCGCACTGACATCAAGCCGGGCATGAAGTCGGCGGCCGACGTCATCAGGGGCGAGGACATCATCGTCGGCGGGCTTCAGCGCGACGGCCCCAAGGACGTCGCGATGCGGCTGACGCTCGACATGCTCGGCGCGCGCTACCGGTACGTCACCGGCTACAATTCGAGCGCGCAGGCGATGATCGCGCTGCAGCGGGGCGAGTTCAACTACTACGCCGACTCGCCGCCGCTCTACAAAACCAAGATCGAGCCGCTGGTGAAAGCGGGTACGCTCCTGCCCGTATTCTACGATCCCCAGTACGATGGGCGCGACTTCAGCGTCCCGCTCTACATGAAGAACTATTCGATCAAGCCGTTCCATGAGCTCTACCGGAGCATCAAGGGCACCCTGCCCTCCGGCCAGCTGTGGGAGGCCTATAAGTCCCTGCTCCTGACCAACGGCACGATGTATCGCCAGATCGTCCTGCCTCCCGCCGCGCCGAAGGCCGCGGTCGAGGTGCTGCGCGCAGCGGTCGTCAAGCTCGCAAACGACCGCGACTATGTTTCCGAAGCAACCAAGGTGATGGGAGAAGCGCCGGAATACGTGACCAGCGCTTCCCTCAATGACGACGTGCGCAAGGCGTTGTCGATCAGTCCCGAACTGAAGGCGTTCATGACCGCCTATGGCAAGGGCAAATAGCGGAGATTGACGTGGACACCGGGAGGAAATTGCAGTTCGCCGATCTCGAAGCCGTCGGCCCCGGCACGCCGGCAGGGTGCTATTTGCGCCGGTTCTGGCATCCGGTGCTGCGGGCGAGCGACATGCGGCCGCGCACCGCCAAGCCGATCGAGATTCTTGGCGAGCGGTTCACGCTCTACCGCGGCGAAGGCGGCGAATTCCATCTCTGCGGGTTCCGCTGCCCGCACCGTGGCGCGCAGCTGTCGCTCGGCTGGGTCGAGGGCGACGACATCCGCTGCCGCTACCACGGCTGGCGCTTCGACTGCGCGGGCCAGTGTGTCGAGCAGCCCGACGTGGAGATGTCGAACGCCGCGCGCGTGAAGCTGCCGGTCTACCCGACCCGCGAATATCTCGGCCTCGTCTTCGCCTATGTCGGCGAGGGCGAACCGCCGACGTTCCAGCGCTATCCCGACCTCGACCGCCCCGGCGTCATCATCACCGACGCCACCGAGATCATTCCCTGTAGCTTCTGGAACCGGCTCGACAACGACATCAATCACATTCCCTGGGTGCACCGCGCCACCGCGCTGCGCAAGGGCCGCAACGACTTCATCGTCCCGCGCCGGGAAACGGTGGAGGAGACGCCCTACGGCTGGAAAAGCACGCGCTATGCCAAGGGCGACGCCAACGGATTCCGCGACATGTCGGGCTCAGCACATTTCTTCATGCCCAACGTCTATCAGTTCGGCGTGCGCACGCGCGTGAAGGGTTTCGAGGGCCGCAACCTGTGGGACACGAAAATCACCTGGACGGTGCCGATCAACGACAGGACCTTTGCCGCCTTCGACGTCACCCACACCCCGCTTGAAGGCCAGGAGGCGCGCGACTACGAGGCCGGCCGACTCAAGCAGCAAGAGGCGGAGTCCGGCGACCGCTGGGACCTCGCCGAAAAGGTGCTCGCCGGCGAGATGACGCTGGAGGAACTGCCCGACGAACTGAGCGCCTATACGAGCTTCGCGATCGAGGACTACGTCACTCAGGTCGGCCAGGGTTCGGTGGCGGAGCGGGGCCGCGAGCGGCTGGTCGATACCGACAAGAAGGTGATCCTGATGCGCCGCCTATGGCTGCGGGAAGTCGGCGCGCTCATGGAGGGCCAGCCGCTCACCGCGTGGCAGATACCGACCGAGCCGTTGCAGCAACTCGCCACCGCGACGGCCTGACGATCGCACCGTGCCGCGGTCGCCATCGCGCGTCGCTGCGCTCCGTCCTCTTGGCCGACGTCGCTGGAAAGCAACAGGGCCGCCCGCGGACGGCCCTGCACGGGCGACAAGCCTTCCCGGTTACAGCACCGGGCTCCACGGCACGGGAATCTCCCGATACCCGTTACCTGCCTTCTCGATATGGGCGAGCGCCGGGAACGGATAGTGGAAGCCCTGCACCATCATCTTCTCGGCCACCAGCATGTCGTAGACCTTGCGGCGGGTCGCCTCCGCCGCCTTGAAGTCCTGATCGAAGAACAGGTGCCAGTCCGGGTTGCGCACGAAGATCGGAATATTGGTAACGTCGGCCTGAATGTAGACTCTGGCATTGCCGGACGCGACGATGTGCGACATGTGGCCCGGCGTGTGGCCATAGGTTGCGACCGAGGTGATGCCTGGCACGAGTTCCTTGCCGGCCTCGTACGGCGTGACCTTCAGTCCCTTGAACACGCGGCGCACCCCGGCGAATACCCCCTTCATGCGCGGCGTGGTCTGGCGGCTCATCTCGCCGTCGTCCATGAAGTATTTCCACTCGGGCGCCGGCACCATGATCTCGGCATTGGGGAATGCGGGCTTGCCGTCGGCAGTCAGCAGTCCATTGATGTGGTCGCCGTGGAAATGCGAGATGATGACAGCATCGACCTGGCTGCGGTCGATGCCTGAGGCCTTGAGGTTGTTGCCGAACTGGCCGGCCGCGCCCTTGCTGTTCTTGAAATTGGCCTCGCCCGTGCCGGTGTCGATCACCACTAGCTTCGAGCCGGTGTTGACCGCGCACGGGCAGTAGGAGATTGCCACCATGTCCGGCCCGGGTTGCAGATAGGCCGCCGCCAGCGCGGCATTCACCTGCTCACGATTCCGGTTGGCGACGAAGCCATCGGGAAACTTAAAACGGTTGACGCCATCGGTCGCTACCGTCACCTCGATGCTGCCGACCTTGTAGCGGTACCAGCCCGGCGCCTGCGTTCCCGCCAGCGGCGCCGCGGCCTGGCCGGGCCGAACTGGGGACAATGCCGTCGCTCCCATAGCAGCGGCACCGGCCAAAACTGAGCGGCGAGTAAGCGTCGTCATGAATGTCTCCTCCAGGCGTTGATTGTCCGCATGTCGCATGCCGTCGGCACGCGTCCGGCTTGAGTATCCGGTATCGGATAGGCTACCACGGCCCCGGGGCGTCGTTGTGACAAACATCCGGCCGCGGCGGCTATTCCCGACTTGCAAGCCACCCCCTAAGCGGCTGATAAGTGGACCATCATGACCAGTTCCAAGCCCCCCGCCGCCACCCCCGCCACCCAGGACCAGGCCACGCGGCTAAGCCAGTTGCTGGTGGTCTTTACCGCGGCGATCTTCCTGAGCGCAGCGCTGCTGTTTGCGGTGCAACCGATGTTCACCAAGCTGGTGCTGCCGCGTCTCGGCGGGGCGCCGGGCGTGTGGTCGGTGGCCATGGTGTTCTTCCAGGCGACATTGCTCGCCGGCTACGGCTACGCCCACTTGCTGACGCGCTACGCCCCCGGCCGCCGCTCGGTGATCATCCATATCGTCCTGATGGCCGCGGCATGCTTCTGGCTGCCGCTGTCGATTGCCACGACCTGGGGACGGCCGCCCGAGTTCGGCGAGGCGTTCTGGCTGCTTGGCCTGTTTGCGGTATCGATCGGACCGCCCTTTTTCGCGCTGGCGGCCAATGCGCCGCTCCTCCAGGCCTGGTTTGCGCGCACCGACCATCCCTCGGCGTACGATCCGTATTTCCTGTACGCGGCAAGCAATGTCGGCAGCTTCCTGGCGCTACTGTCGTATCCGATGTTGATCGAGCCGTTCATCTCGCTCGGCGCGCAACGCTATCTGTGGGCGGGCGGCTTCGTGATCCTGATCCTGCTCATCGCGGGCTCCGGCTACCTGTTGTGGCAGTCCCCGGAGCGCGAACCGACTGCGGCTGCGCCGTCCGATTCGAAGCAATCGGAAGACGCTGCGCCACCGACTTGGGGCCAGGTGCTGCGCTGGATCTTCCTTGCGGCCGTGCCGTCCGGATTGCTGGTGGCGGTGACGGCCCATATCTCGACCGACGTCGCGGCGGTGCCGCTCCTCTGGGTGATCCCGCTCGCGCTCTACCTCCTGACCTTCGTGATCGTATTCTCGCGCCAGCCGATCATTCCACACTGGCTGGTGGTCGAGTTGCAGCCGGTGTTCGTGCTGGCGCTGGTCGCGGTCATCGTCTACGAGCCGATCCGGCTCATTATCGGCCTGATGGCCGTACACATCGGCGTGTTCTTCGTGCTGACGCTGATGTGTCACGGCGAACTCGCTGAGAAGCGGCCGCCGGCGCGCTATCTCACCTCGTTCTACATGTGGATGTCGTTCGGCGGCATGGTCGGCGGCATTTCCGCGGGCTTGGCCGCACCCTATGCGTTCAACTGGATCGCGGAGTACCCGATCCTGATCATCCTGGCGGTGCTGTGCCGTCCGGGACTGACCTGGCCGAAGACCACGGTGCAGCAGGCTATCGTGTTCGGCTCGATCGTTCTGGCGGTGGTCGGCCTGTTCCTGTTTCGGCAGTTCGAACAGTCCATCGACCTGCAATCCTACAACATCATGCTCGGCGTGCTGCTGATCATGACGGTGCTGTTCTGGCGCATGCCGGTGCCCTTTGCGGCCATCATCGCGACCGTGCTGTTCGCCCATCACATGGTGATCGAGGGCAACACCACGCTGACGGTGCGCAGCTTCTTCGGCGTGATGAAGGTCAACGACACATCGAGCGGCTTCCGCACGCTGTCGCACGGCACCACGCTGCACGGCGGACAGCGCATCCGCGATCGCAAAGGCAATCTCATCACCGGCCGCCCCGAGCCGACGATGTACTATTACGACGGCTCGGCCATCGCACAAGGCATGGACGCCGTCCGCGCCGTCAAGGGCGGCCCGATCAACTATGCCGTGATCGGGCTCGGCACCGGCAGCCTGATCTGCCGGTCGCAGCCCGGCGACACGTCGCATTACTACGAGATCGATGCGCGCATGGTCTGGCTCGCCCGCGACTCCGGTCTGTTCACGTTTCTCAAGGAGTGCGGCCAGGGCAACCAGATCGTCATGGGCGACGCCCGCCTCACGCTCGCCGACGCCAAGGACGGCAGCTACGATCTGATCGTGGTGGACGCGTTCACGTCCGATGCCATCCCGATTCATCTGCTGACCAAGGAGGCGATGGAGATCTACAAGCGCAAGCTCACGCCCAAGGGGATCGTGCTGATTCACATCTCGAACCGGCATCTGGAGCTCGCGTCGGTGGTCACCGGGATCGCCGCCGCCAACGGCATGGTCACCCGCGTGAGCGAGAGCGGCGACGTCAAGGAAAGCGACGAGGACTATAAATTCCTCGGCACCGTGACCGCGTCCGCGCGGCTAGATTCCGATTTCGGCCCGCTGGCCAAGTCGCCCTATTGGGAGTTGCAGCAGCCCAACCCGCGGCAGCGGCCGTGGACCGACGACTACTCCAACATCGTCGGGGCGTTGATCCGGCAGTTGCGGCAGTGACAGCGGCGGGCGTGGACCGTTACGCACCCCACGCCCATTTAACGATCCTGGCGATGATGTCGCCGGTCGTCAGCAGCACGGCGGCCCACAGGAAGGCCGACGTCCAGTTGGCGATCTGAAATCGCCAGAACGGCATTTCGAAAATTCCGGCAATCAGCGGCACCGAGGCGCGCAGCGGCCCGAAGAACCGCCCGACGAAAATCCCGAGCACGCCCCATTTGCGCATAAAGGCCTCGCCTCTGGGAATGAGGTCGGGATGTCGCGACAGCGGCCAGACATGCTGCACCGTGTATTCGAGCTTCTGGCCGATCCAGTACGACAGCCAGTCGCCGAGCGCGGCGCCGATCGAGGCCGCAATCCAGATGGTCCAGAAATTCAGGCCGCCGGCCATGACGACGGTGCCGATCGCGATCAGCGCCGCCCAGGCCGGCAGCAGCAGCGAAATGAAGGCGAGCGACTCCCCGAATGCCAATGCGAACACCACCCACGGCGCCCAGGCCTCGTTGGCCTTGGCAAAATTGGCAATCTGGATGCCATAGGTCTCGAGGGATTCGAACATATCGGGGGGGATTCGCCGACGGGACGAGCATCCGTGTAGCGCGCCCGGCGGGGCAAAGCCAGCCCGGCAGACCGCGATCACGATCCGGCCATTCCCGTGGCATAGTCGATGCACTTGATTCGCAGCGCGCTCGCGACAACCCCACATATCCCGCATGGCAAAGACAGCTAAGAAGCCCGCCACCCGCGACCTGTTCGACCTGCCGGCGCCCCGCGTCGCACCCGGGCGGACAAAGCCCGCGCCCCGCACCGCCCGCGCGAGCGCCGGCGAAGGCGGCTACACCGCCAAACACATCGAGGTGCTGGAAGGTCTCGAACCGGTGCGGCGGCGGCCCGGGATGTATATCGGCGGCACCGACGAGAAGGCGCTGCACCACCTCTTCGCCGAGGTGATCGACAACGCCATGGACGAGGCACTCGCCGGCCATGCGCACTTCATCGAGGTGGAACTGGAGGCGTCCGGCTTCGTCAGCGTGACCGACAACGGCCGCGGCATCCCGGTCGACCCGCACCCGAAATTCAGGAACAAGTCCGCGCTCGAAGTGATCATGACCACGCTGCACGCGGGCGGCAAATTCGATTCCGAGGTGTACGGCACCTCGGGCGGCCTGCACGGCGTCGGCGTGTCGGTGGCGAATGCACTGTCCGAGCGCATGGAAGTCGAGGTCGCGCGCGGCGGACACCTCTATGCGCAGAGCTACGTGCGCGGCAAGCCGAAGTCGGGGCTCCAGAAGCTCGGCAAGGTCAACAACCGCCGCGGCACCAAGGTGCGTTTCAAGCCTGACCCGGACATCTTCGGCGACAAGGCGACGTTCAATCCGCTGCGCGTGTTCAAGATGACGCGTGCCAAGGCCTACCTGTTCGGCGGGGTCGAGATTCGCTGGCATTGCGATCCCGAACTCATCGACGGCGACGACGTCCCGGAACAGGCAACCTTCCATTTCGAGAAGGGGCTTGAGGACTATCTGAGGGCCACCATTAACGGCGCGACGCTGGTGCATCCCGATATCTTCGCCGGCAAAGCGGAGAAGCCGGGCGGCCACGGCACGGTGGAATGGGCGGTCGGCTTCGTCGCCGATGCCGACCCGTTCCTGTCGTCATACTGCAACACGATCCCGACGCCGGACGGTGGCACCCACGAGTCGGGGCTGCGCAGCGCGCTCACCAAGGGCATCAAGGACCATGCCGAACGCACCAATCAGGCCAAGCGCGCGGCTGCCGTCACCTCAGACGACGTGATGGCGGGCGCCGCCTGCATGCTCTCGGTGTTCATCCGCGAGCCCGAGTTCCAGGGCCAGACCAAGGACCGCCTCGCCACCAACGAGGCGACGCGCATCGTCGAGAACGCAATCAAGGACCCGTTCGACCACTGGCTCGCCGCCAATCCGGCGCAGGCCTCAAAGCTCCTCGACTTCATCATCGAACGCGCCGACGAGCGCATCCGCCGGCGGCAGGAGAAGGAAATCTCCCGCAAGTCGGCGGTGCGCAAGCTGCGCCTGCCGGGCAAGCTCGCCGACTGCACCTCCACCGCGGCCGAGGGCGCCGAGCTGTTCATCGTCGAGGGCGACTCGGCCGGCGGCTCCGCCAAGCAGGCGCGCAACCGCGTGACCCAGGCGGTGCTGCCGTTGCGCGGCAAGATCCTCAACGTCGCCAATGCCGGGCGCGACAAGCTCGCGCAGAACCAGCAGCTAAGCGACCTGATCCAGGCGCTCGGCTGCGGCACCGGCACGCATTTCCGCGAGCAGGATTTGCGCTACGGCCGCGTGATTGTGATGACCGATGCCGACGTCGACGGCGCCCACATCGCTTCGCTCCTGATCACGTTCTTCTACCGGCAGATGCCGAAGCTGATCGAGAACGGCCACCTCTACCTCGCGGTGCCGCCGCTCTACCGACTCTCGCATGGTGGCAAGATTTTTTATGCACGCGACGACAAGCACAAGGCGGACATCCTGAAGCGGGAATTCCACGCCAATGCCAAGGTCGAGGTCTCCCGCTTCAAGGGGCTTGGCGAGATGATGGCGGCGCAGCTCAAGGAAACCACCATGGACCCCAGCAAGCGTACGCTGCTGCGGGTGCGTGTGATAGAGGACGAGAAGAAAGCCACCGACCGCTCGGTCGAGCGGCTGATGGGCAACAAGCCGGAAGCGCGCTTCGAATTCATCCAGGAGAAGGCGGAGTTCGCGAAGGAGGAGATGCTGGACGTGTAATTTCGATGGCCGCCCGACTCGGTGGCACGATGATGACGCACCGCCGGAATGCGCCTATGACGGCATCCAGCACTACCTCATCGTTGATCTTGGCCGGCGGCTCATGATTCGTCACCGCCGCGAAACCGGCAACGCAATCGCAACACGAATCGTTGGCGGAGGCACCTTGTTGCTTGAGCCGCCCGGCATCGAGCTGGCGCTCGCGGACACATTCAGCGAATAGCATTTGCCGCGGGGAAATTGGTGCCCGGGCGCCGCCTAGCGGAGGCGCGTTTGGAGGGCGGCGCGGCAGGGGTTGCACTCCGGACCTGCTCTTTGCCCACGGGGTCGCCCAGGCGGCCCCAGCCTAGAGCGCCGGCCTGACCCGACAAGAGCCGGCGTCGGGTTCCTCCCCGCTTTTCACCGGGGCAGGACGGGTGACGACAGCCTACGCGGCCGCCGGCGCCAGGTTGCCGTACTTCTGCAAATTCATCTTCTGCGCCGCGGTGCGCGGCTTGAGCTTGAACAGCCGCGCCGCGGTGCCGCCGAGGATGTTGTGCTTGGCCTTCTCCGACAGGAACGGCAGATCGTAGATGGTCGACGGCAGGTCGAAGTCCCAGTGTGGATAGTCGGAGGAATACAGCAACTGCGTCTCCGCATTGATCATGCGGAAGGTCTGCTCCATCGCCGCGTAGTCCTGGATCTCCATCGGCTGCGAAGAATAATACATCTCGCGCATGTAGTCGGACGGCTTCTTCTTCAGAAGCGGCGCCTCCGAGGGGCGCATCATGTATTCGTGGTCGAGCCGCTGCATCAGGAATGGTACCCAGGCCAGCCCCGACTCGATCCACACCACCGGCAGCTTCGGGAAACGCTCGCCCATGCCGTTGATCACCCAGTTGGTGCAGTGCAGGATGTTGTAGAACGAGAAGCCGAGCGCATGCACCGAGATGAAGCGGTTGCAGGCGCGGAACACCTGCTCGCCCCAGTTCGGACCGGAGTGGAACGACAGCACAAGCCCGCGCTCCTCCATGGCGCGATACAGCTTCATGTAGACGTTGTCGTTGACCTGGTTGTGCCGCACCGTCGTCACCATGAACCCGCCGACGCCCGGCCGGTCGCCGAAAGTCTCGACGTGGCGCAGGCAGGCATCGGGATCGGAGAACGGCAGGCTCAGCATCGAGTAGAGGCGCCCACCGGACTCCGGCAGCACCTTCTCGGTCAGCCAGCGGTTGTAGGCCCAGCATAGATCGGCCTCCATTTCCTTTTGCGGGTGCAGGCCGATGGTCAGCATTCCGGTCGGGAACATGCAGGCGTAGTCGACGCTCATGGCATCCATCCAGCGCTCGCCGAGCTGGATGTCGCGGTGCCGGCCGGGACCGGTTTTTTCGCTTGCGCGCAGCGGATAGCGCGTCACGCGCCCGCCCATGTCCTGTGTCGATCCGGCATTGGACGGAAAAGTGCTGCCGGCGCCGTGGGTCGCCCGTGCTCGGCCGCCCATGGTGATCTGCCGCAGCACGTCGTTCTCCATGAAGGGCAGGATGTCGCCGAGATACTCGCTCTCGTAATGATGCGCATCGACGTCGACGATCACTATGTCGTCGAGCTTGCGTTGCACGGCCTGCTGCCGCGCATGCGCCAGAAGCCGGGTGGTGTTGAGCTCCTCCACGGTTACGCGTCGTCCGCGGTCCGCAATAAGTTCCATGAACGTTCCCTCGTCGTTGCGCGAAGGCCTGCCGGCCTCCGGGTCGCCGGCAATTCTGTCACAAGGCCGGGCCGATGTCGCCCTGGATCGCGACGCACCTCTCTCGGCAAGCGCGAAAGAGGCGACGGACCATGCGGCCCGCTGAGAGCGATCCCGGACGAGGCCGTGGCGTCACTCGAACTTCAGGTTCGCGGCCTTGACCACGGCGATGTAGTTCTGAATGTCGGCGTCGATGTATTTGCGGAACTCCGCGCTGGTGCTGCCGCTCGGCATCACCGCCATTTCCTTCAGCCTGGCATTCACACCGGGATCAGCGATGGCGCGCCGCAGCGCCGCTTCGAGCTTGGCCGCGATCGCGGGCGGCGTCTTGGCCGACACGAAGAAGCCCGACCACAGCTTGGTATTGACCTCGGGATAGCCAGCTTCCGCCATGCTGGGCACGTTCGGAAGCTCCGGCGAGCGCTGCGAGCCGGTGACCGCAAGCGCGCGCACCTTGCCGGCCTTGATCTGCGGAATTGCAGGCGGTCCGTCGGAGATTGCGAGCAGGCAATCCTGCCGGATCACGCAGAGGATCATCTCGGCGCTGCTCTTGAGCGGGATGCCGACTCCGGGCATGCCGGTCTTGAGCTTGAGCAGCTCGGTGGAGATGACGAAGGCCGGCGAGGTCATGCCGTAGTTCGCCTTCTTGGGATTGGCCTTGGCGTAGGCGACCAGCTCCGCCACGGTCTTGGCCGGGTTCTCGATCGGGCTGACCAGGATCAGCGGGAAATCGGCGATCATGGTAAGCGGCGTGAAGCTCTTGGTCGGGTGGTAGGCCAGCTTCGAATAGACCGCGGAGGCGACCGACATGACGCCGCTTGCCGCAATAAACAGCGTGTAGCCGTCGGCCGGCTGATTGGCGACGTATTCGGCCGCCGGGCGTCCACCGGCTGCGGCGCGGTTCTCGACCACCAGCTGCTGGCCAAGATATTCGGACACTTTGGCCCCGATCAGGCGCGCAAAGATGTCGTTGCCGCCGCCGGCCGCGAACGGGACGATCAGCCGGATCGGCTTGTTGGGATAGTTCGCCGCCGGGTCCTGCGCCGGCGCCGGCTTCACAAGCGCGGCGAGCGCGATGGCGGTTGTGGCCAGAATGCGGAAAAGGCCGATCGGTCGCATGGACGTCATTCCTCCAAACTGCGTTCTCTGGTCGCGTTGCAGACAGCCTACGCAACCTATCAGCGCCGCGAAATTATCGATAGCATCGAATTGGCACCCTCAAAAGATGGACGTAACACAGCCATGACCGGACCCGGCCGCAGAATGAAGCTGATCGCCCTTGGCATGCTCGCCATTGCCGTCCAGCCCCTCGATGCCGCACCCGTCGCCGCGCAGGCCGATTTCCGGGGCGAGACCATTTCGATCCAGATCGGCTATGGCCCGGGCGGAGGCTACGACACCTATGGCCGGGCGCTGGCCCGGCACTACGGCCGCTTTATCCCGGGCAATCCCAACGTCGTCGCCAAGAACATGCCGGGCGCAGGCTCATTGCGCGCCGCCAATCACATCTATCAGCTCGCCGCCGGCGATCCGGTCGACATCGGGCTGTTTTCGGCCTCGACCGCGGTCGAGCCTTTGATGGGCAACGATCAGGCCAAGTTCGACGTCGGAAAATTCGGCTGGATCGGCAGCATGAACCAGGACATCTCCTTCTGCGGCGTCTGGGTTTCGCCCGGCATGCCCACGACGTTCCCCGACCTGCTTAAGAAGGGCGGCAAGGAGCTGATCTTCGGGTCGGCCGGCCCCGCCGCGATCAGCCACCAGCATCCGCTGGTCCTGAAGAATGTGCTCGGCGCCAACATCCGCGTGATCTCCGGCTACCAGGGCCAGAAGCAGGTCAATCTGGCGATGCAGCGCGGCGAGGTGCACGGGGCCTGCGGGCTGTTCGCCTCCTCGATCAAGGCGCAATGGATGCCGAACGTGAAGGCGGGCGAACTCAGGCTGTTCCTGCAAATGGGGCCGAAGGTGTCGAACGAATTCGGCCCGGTGCAGAATGTCTTCGACTTCGTGAAGGCGGAGGAGGACCGCAAGGTGCTGGAATTCCACTTCAAGCAGACCGCACTGGGCCGGCCGTTCGCGGCGTCGCCGAACCTGCCGAAAAATCGCCTCGCCGCTCTGCGAACGGCCTTCCTCGCCACCATGAAGGACCCCGAGTTCCTGGCCGACGCCAGGAAACTCAATCTCGACATCGACATCGCGACGGCAGACGAGGTGGAACGTCTCCTCGCCGGCTTCGCCAGCTACCCGAAATCGGTGATCGACAAGGCGAAGGCCGCCATCGGCCGTTGAACGTCCTGACGCATCGCCGCTACCATTGACGCGATGGCGATCACCGACTTGCAGAAACCGGCCGGCACCGGCGAACTGTTCGGCCACCCGCGCGGGCTGACATTCCTGTTCACCACCGAGATGTGGGAGCGCTTCTCCTATTACGGGATGCGCTCGCTGCTCATCCTCTATATGGTGAAGTTCGTCCTGCTGCCCGCCAATGCCGACGTCGTCATCGGGCTCGGCGCGCTGCGCCGCTTCTACGAGAGTATCTTCGGCCCGCTCGGAACCCAGCCGTTCGCGTCCCACATCTACGGGCTCTATACCGCGCTCGTCTACCTGACGCCGCTGCTCGGCGGCATGCTGGCAGACCGCGTGCTCGGCCAGCGCCGCACCGTGATCCTCGGCGCTTCGCTGATGGCGATCGGCCACTTCATGATGGCGTTCGAACAGCTGTTCCTGCTGGCGCTGCTCGTGCTGATCTTCGGCAACGGCGCGTTCAAGCCCAACATCTCGGCGCAGATCGGTTCGCTCTATGCTCCCGGCGATCCGCGCCGTGACCGCGCCTATTCGATCTTCTATGTCGGTATCAATCTCGGCGCATTCCTGGCCCCGCTGGTATGCGGTACGCTGGGCGAACATGTCGGCTGGCACTACGGCTTCGGCGCCGCCGGCATCGGCATGACCATCGGCCTCGTCGTCTACCTCTATGCGGCGCCGATGCTGCCGGCCGACGAGCGCGACCGGATCGTCACCTCCGGCGCCCTGCGGCGGCCGCTGGAGCGGTCGGAATGGCGCTCCATCCTGGCGCTGGTCGCCTTGTTCCTGCCGACGAGCCTGTTCTGGGCGACCTACGAGCAGCAGGGCAATACCATCCCGCTGTGGGCCGACACCTATACCGACCGCCACGTCAATCTCCTGGTGTGGCACGGCGAGATCCCGGTGACCTGGTTCCAGGCCTTCAACCCGTTCATGATCTTCGCCTTCACCCCGTTCATCCTGGCGCTGTGGGCCCGGCAGGCGGCACGTGGCAGCGAGCCGTCGACGGTGACGAAGATGGCGCTCGGCTGCTTCGGCGTCGCGCTGGCCAACCTGATCATGATCGGCGCCGCCTGGCAGTCCGATGGCGGTCCGCAGGCCAGCTGGATGTGGCTGTTCGCCTACTTCGTCGTCATCACCATCGGCGAACTCTACCTGTCACCGATCGGGCTCTCGTTGGTGTCGAAGGTCTCGCCCGGGCGCGTGGTGTCGATGATGATGGGGGTGTGGCTGGCCACGAGCTTCGTCGGCAACTTCATCGGCGGCTGGCTCGGCAGCTACTGGACCTTCATGAACAAGGCGCACTTCTTCCTGATGATCGCGGGCGTCGCCGCCTTCGCCGGCCTCGTGATACTCGCCTTCAACCGTCCACTGAAAGCCGCGCTCGGCGACTAAATCGCTCCTCCGAAGGGGGAGGGATGGGTCCTACGCCTCCACCGGCAGGCCCACATAATTCTCGGCGAAGGCCCGCGCGCCTGCTTCCGAGCTGACCACATAGTCGAGCTCGGCCAGTTGCCGCTTGCGGTCGAAGGCATTGTCGGCGGGATGCAGGTGGAACATCTGCGTCATCCACCAGGAGAAGCGCTGCGCCTTCCACACCCGCCGCAGGCAGGTCTGCGAATAGCGCTCCAGGAGATCGCTGCGCCCCTGTCTGTAGTAGGCCGTGAGGGCGCGCGCGAGCACCATGACGTCGGCCAGCGCCAGATTCATGCCCTTGGCGCCGGTCGGCGGCTGGATATGGGCGGAATCGCCCGCCAGGAACAGCCGCCCGTACTGCATCGGCTCGACCACAAAGCTGCGCATGGCGGTGAGGAGCTTGTCCACCACCCTGCCCTCCTTCAGCACGCGCGTGCCGCCAAGCCGCGCGTGCAGTTCATCCCAGATCCTGCGGTCAGGCCAGTTGGCGATGTCTTCGTCGGGCGGGCACTGCAGATAAAGCCGCGCCAGCGACGGCGAGCGCATGGTGTAAAGCGCGAACCCGCGTTCGTGATACGAATAGATCAGTTCGTCGTCGGGAGGCGGCGATTCCGACAGGATGCCGACCCAGCCGAATGGATAGATGCGGTCGTAGTGCGTGAGCACCCCCTCGGGAATGCTCGGCCGGCAGATACCGTGGAAACCATCACAGCCGCCAATGAAGTCGCAGGTCAGCGCCTGCTCCTGGCCGGCATGCATGAACCTGATCGTGGGCGCGCTGCCGGCAAGCTCGTCGAGTCCGGTGGCGTCAGCTTCGAACAGGATCTGCCCACCATCGGCGAGCCGCTTCGCCACGAGGTCCTTGATCACCTCCTGCTGGCCGTAGACGGTGACACCCTTGCCGACCAGCGACCGGAAGTCGACGTGGTGCAGCGCGCCGCCGAAGCAAAAATGCAGGCCGTTATGGAATAGGCTCTCGCGCGCAAGGCGCTCGCCGACGCCGGAGTCGATCAGGAGGTCGCGCGCCCAGTGCTCGATCAGGCCGGCGCGGATGCGGCCTTCGATATAGGCGCGGCTGCGGCTCTCCAAGATGACGCTGTCGATACCTTCGAGATGCAGAAGATGCGACAGCATCAGCCCGGCGGGTCCGGCTCCGACGATCCCGACTTGGGTGCGCATTCGCGTTCTTCCGTGTCAAACCATCTCGCGTGGGAGCGGCATGCAGGGCGTCAATCGCCCCGCCCTCTCCCCGCAAGGGAGAGGGCTGCTCAGCACCCGCCGCGCAAAGAATGGGTAAGGGTCAAACGGGGACCCTCACCCAGCCATCCTTGCTGATCGACTGTCATGCCCTCTCCGTTGCAGGGAGAGGGCGCAACAACTGCCGCCCGCGTTCCGCAATGCCAAGGCACATGAGCGGGAATGTCTGGCACAACCGCGATCACACGCGTCAACAAATCACGCCGCGGCGACCGTGATCGTGTCCTCACGGTTGTCCACCATCACCGGCGAATGCAGATACTCGATCTGCGGCGGCGCGCCGTACTTGCCCTGCACGAATGCTTTCCACTCCGCCGTGTAAAGCCGCTCGGCGTCGGCGCGCGAGCCCCACACATAGATGCCGCCGGCGCGGCAGCGGTCCTCACTCATAAAATAGTTCTTGCGCAGGAGCCCCGGCATGCCCCGGTATTTCGGCGCCGTCGACTGGAAGGTCTTGGTGATCTCCGCAAGCGTCCTCGGCTGCGGCAGTTGGAAAGTGACGATGGCGACGATCATGACATGCTCCACAGGGTGTGCTGCATCGTGTACTGCGGACCATAGCAGCCCCTGACCAGGTCGGGAGATCGAGGTCGGGGCCGTCACCGGGGCGGCCCCCGACGCTTGGCGGCCGAAAGGTAAAATATTTAAGCATTTATAGCACTTGTTGCGCCGCAATACGATTGACTTTCGCCCGCCCGCGCTTATGTTCGCTCGCGAACGGTCCGACAGGATTCGGCCTTCCCTCCCGCGCCAACTCCCGTAGTTCGTTCGCCGGCGCGGGCCGCAAGCGGAAGGCCTTAGAGGTTCTATGCCCTTTTCAAAACTTGGTTTGTCCGACAAGGTTCTTGCTGCCGTCAAAGCAGCCGGCTACCCCGCTCCCACCCCCATCCAGGAACAGGCGATCCCCCACGTTCTTGCGCGACGCGACGTGCTCGGCATCGCGCAGACCGGCACCGGCAAGACCGCAGCCTTCACGCTGCCAATGCTGACCATGCTGGAAAACGGCCGGGCGCGGGCGCGCATGCCGCGCACGCTGATCCTCGAGCCGACGCGCGAGCTCGCCGCGCAGGTGGAGGAAAGCTTCATCAAGTACGGCGCCAAGCAGAAGCTCAACGTGGCGCTGATCATCGGGGGCGTATCGTTCGAAGATCAGGACATGAAGCTCACGCGCGGCGTCGACGTGCTGATCGCGACGCCGGGACGCCTGTTGGATCATTTCGAGCGTGGGCGGCTGCTGCTCACCGGCGTCGAGCTGCTGGTCATCGACGAAGCCGACCGCATGCTCGACATGGGCTTCATTCCCGACATCGAGCGCATCTGCAAGCTCGTGCCGTTCACCCGCCAGACGCTGTTCTTCACCGCGACCATGCCGCCGGAAATCCAGCGCATCACCGGCCAGTTCCTGCACAACCCGGTCAGGGTGGAGGTGGCGCGGCCGGCCACCACGGTCGCCACCACCACCCAGCTCCTGGCGAAAAGCGGCTCAAAGCCGCACGAGAAGCGCGACACGTTGCGCCGCCTGATCCGCTCCGCCGACAATTTCAAGAACGCCATCATCTTCTGCAACCGCAAGACCGAAGTCGCCCAGCTGCACCGTTCGCTGGTGCGCCATGAATTCTCGGCCGCCGCATTGCACGGCGACATGGATCAGCCGGCGCGGATGGCGGCGCTCGACCGCTTCCGCAAGGGCGACGTCAAGCTCCTGATCGCCTCCGACGTGGCTGCCCGCGGGCTCGACATTCCGGATGTGAGCCATGTGTTCAATTTCGACGTGCCCCACCATGCCGACGATTACGTGCACCGGATCGGCCGTACTGGCCGCGCCGGCAAGAGCGGCACCGCCATCACCATCGTCAGCCCGTCGGACGGCAAGTCGCTGATGGCGATCGAGAAGCTGATCGGCCAGCAGATCGCGTGGATGGGCGCTCCGCCTCCCACCGCCGCCGATTCCGATCCTCCGGCGGCTGAAAAACGCGACCGGCACAACCGCAGCGATCGCAGCCGGCGCGGAACGAAGGCGTCCAAGCGCCCGGCCCCCGCGCCTGTGACGCGGATCGAGGAGGCGCGCGGTCGCCGCCCCGCCGCGTCCGCACCGTCGCGGGCCGAGCGCGCAGATACGCACAGCGATTCGCACCTGCCCGCCTTCCTGTTGCGCCCGACTCGCATTAAAGCGTGACCGGGGATCGACAGATAACCGGTGCTTGTTCCACATAAGGCGCCGTTTACTCACCGTTCATCGCTGTGAAATAACGTTCGTCGATATCGGGGCTCTACACCGCCCGACCAGAACTTGCGCATTGGGGTAGGCCGCGGCGTCCCGCGCCGGAGGCGGAGCGAAGGTTATGACCGCTGCTTCTGACGAACACGAACGCACCATGGCGTTCGCGGAAATCGCCCTTGGACAGATCAGAGCCCTGCGGCAGCCCGCCTCTCCTCGCCATTTCGAGATTTGGTACACGTATGCAACCGGGTACAATCCATCGTTGAATCAGACCATCAACGAGACCCTGGCGCGTGCTGGCACGCTGAGCGAAGCCGATATCGACCACATCTACGAGACCTACATCTCGGCCCATCGCGTCACCGACCGCATCGACCGGGTCGGCACCCAGGTCATGGACGAGATCGAGCAGGTCATGGCGATGATCGGCGCCGCCGCCGGTAGCGCTTCGAGCTATTCGCAGGACCTCGCCAACGCCTCGCGCACGCTCGGCTCGGGCGCCGACGATTCGACCGTACGTGCGATCGTCGAAAGCCTGGTGCAGGCGACCAAGGAGATGCAGCAGAACAACCAGGCCCTGGAGGCGCGCCTGTCCGCCTCCAAGCAGGAAATCAACCAGCTTCAGGAACACCTCGAGGTCGTCCGCACCGAGAGTCTGACCGATCCGCTCACCACGCTCGCCAACCGGAAATCGTTCGACGAGGCGCTGCTGCGAGCGATCGGTGATGCGCGAGCGCGCAGCGAGCATCTGTCGCTGGTGATGACCGACATCGACCACTTCAAGCGCTTCAACGACACCTATGGCCATCTCACCGGGGATCAGGTGCTGCGTCTGGTGGCCATGTCGGTCAAACAGAACGTCAAGGGTCAGGACATCGCCGCGCGCTACGGCGGCGAGGAATTTGCCGTCGTGCTGCCCAATACCGTGCTGCGCTCCGCGATCACCGTGGCCGACCACATCCGCCGTGCGGTGATGACCAAGGAATTGATGAAGCGCTCGACCGGCGAACATCTCGGGCGGGTGACGATTTCGCTTGGCGTCGCGGCGCTGCGGCCGGACGACACCCCGCAGAGCCTGATCGAGCGTGCGGACAATTGCCTCTATGCCGCCAAGCGAAGCGGCCGCAACCGCGTCATCAGCGAGGCCGACCCCGAAGTCTCCACCGCAGCCGCGCCCAAGGTCGCGTAAGCCAGCCCTATCGCTTGCGCCTCTCCGCTTTGGCCCGTCCCTTGGCTCTTGCGCCGCGCCTTCTCTGCGCCGCTGAACGCTCGGCGGCGGCGAGCGCCGCGTGTGCCCAACGCGCCAGCTCATCGGGATCGTCGTAGAGCCGATCCGGCATGCGCCGATAGGACATGACCGTGCGCCTGCCGTTGCCCGACGTGTAGGTGAACGGCGGCAGCCCTTCCCGCTCGTAGTCGGGAGCCGTTGCCACATCCACCTTCAGATAGATGAGGCCGTCAGCGACCAGGCCGACCATGATGCCGCCGGCATAGATGCCGGCGCCGCCGAACATGCGGCGCACCGAGACCGGGCCGAACGCCGAGAACAGTTCGACGATATCCTCCGGCGTCACGCGCCCGCCTCACGGCGACGTCGCGCCGTCGGCAGCCGGCTTGAGCTGCACTGATTCGCCGCAGCCGCACGCTGAAGTCTGGTTGGGGTTGTTGAACACGAACTGAGCAGACAGCTTGTCGGTCTTGTAGTCCATCTCGGTGCCGAGCAGGAACAGCACCGCCTTGGGATCGATCAGCACGCGCACGCCCTTGTCCTCGACCACCTCGTCGCCTTTACCGACTTCCTCGGCATAGTCCATCGTGTAGGTCATTCCGGCGCAGCCGCCGTTCTTGACGCCGACGCGCACGCCCACCACCGGCTTCACCGCGTTCGCCATCACATATTTGATGCGCTCGGCAGCAGCGTCGGTCAGACGGATGACCTGCGGTCTTGGTCGTGGCGTCGCCATTGTGCCTTGCTCTCCTTGTTCCAATTCGAACCCGACTGACTCGGCTTCCTCAGCATGCCCTACTCGAAACTCACCCGCCATGTGGGCATCGCGATGTCCACCTGCAACTCACCACATATTGAGAACCGTACGCGCTTCATCCGACATGCGGCTCGGATCCCACGGCGGATCCCACACCACATTGACCTTGGTCTGCCCAACCCCGGGCACGCTCGCCACCGCATTCTCCACCATGACCGGCAGTTCCTGCGCCGCCGGGCAGTTCGGCGTGGTGAGCGTCATGTCGATGGTCACCGCGCGGTCGTCGGCGATATCGATGCGGTAGATCAGCCCGAGCTCGTAGATGTCCGCCGGAATCTCGGGGTCATAGACGGTCTTCAATCCGGCGATGATGCCGTCGGTCAGGCGTGCGACCTCATCCTCGGGCAGCGGCGTCGCCGGCGGCGTTTCGGCCGTTGCGTGGGTGGTCTTGGCTTCGTCCTGCTCGCTCATGCGAAAAACTCCTGCGCCTTGATCAGGGCCTCCGCGAGGCGGTCGACTTCCGCCTTGGTGTTGTAGAGCGCGAACGACGCGCGGCAGGTCGCGGTCACGCCGAAGCGGGCCAGCAGCGGCATGACGCAATGGGTACCGGCACGCACCGCTACGCCTGAACGGTCGATGATGGTGGCAATGTCGTGTGGATGGGCGCCCTTCATCTCGAAGGATACGATTGCACCTTTGTCCCGTGCGGTCCCGATGATGCGCAGCGAGTTGATCTCCCGCAGCCGCTCATGGGCATATTTGACCAGTCCGGCTTCGTGCGCGCGGATGCGCGCCTTGCCAACCGAGCCGACATAGTCGATCGCCTCGCCGAGCCCGATCGCCTGCACGATCGAGGGCGTGCCGGCCTCGAACTTGTGCGGCGGCTCGCCATAGATGATGCGGTCCTCGAACACCTCGCGGATCATCTCGCCGCCGCCGTTGAATGGCGGCATGGCGGATAGGTGTTCGTGCTTGCCGTAAAGGACGCCAATGCCCGACGGACCGTAGAGCTTGTGGCCGGTGAAGGCATAGAAGTCGCAGCCGATATCCTGCACATCGACGTCGAGATGCACCGCGCCCTGGGCGCCGTCGATCAGCACCGGAATGCCGCGGGCGTGCGCAAGCCTCACGGCCTCCTTGACCGGAACGATGGTTCCGAGTGCGTTCGACATGTGCGTGAGCGCGACCATCCTGGTGCGCGGGCCAAGCAGCTTCTCGAATTCGTCGAGCAGGAAATTGCCGTCGTCGTCCACCGGCGCCCATTTGATCACGGCACCCTGCCGTTCGCGCAGGAAGTGCCAGGGCACGATGTTGGAGTGGTGCTCCATGATCGAGAGCACGATCTCGTCGCCGGCCCTGAGGCGTTCGCGACCGAAGGTATAGGCGACAAGGTTGATCGCCTCGGTGGCGTTGCGGGTGAAGACGATCTCCTCGGATCGGGCGGCGTTGAGAAAGCCGCGCACCTTCTCGCGCGCGCCTTCGTAGGCCTCGGTCGCCGCATTGGCGAGGTAGTGCAACCCGCGATGCACGTTGGCGTATTCCGACGTATAGGCCCGGTGGATGCGATCGAGAACGGCCTGCGGCTTCTGCGCGGAAGCCGCGTTATCGAGATAGATCAACGGCTTGCCATAGACCTGCATGCCGAGGATCGGGAAGTCCTGGCGGATTCGATCGACGTCATAGCTGCCATTGGCGACGGCAGGGTGCATCGCTCAACTCCGCGCTTTCAGCCAGGCGGCGACCTGCTCGATCAGCGTGTCGCGCAGGCCGGCGTGCTCGATCCCATCAATCGCCTCGCCCACAAAGGCCTGGATCATCAGCGCTTCGGCGTCCCTTGGCGGAATGCCGCGCGCCCGAAGATAAAACAGCAGATCCTCGTCCAGGGCTCCCGCCGTGGCGCCATGCCCGCACTGCACGTCGTCGGCGAAGATCTCGAGCTCCGGCTTGGCGTCAGCCTCGGCGGTTTCCGACAGCAGCAACGCATGCGCCGACATCTTCGCGTCGGTCTTCTGGGCGTCGGGGCGCACGATGATCTTGCCCTGGAAAACGCCGCGGCTTTCGCCGTCGAGCACCGACTTGAACACTTCGCGGCTGATGCAGGCAGGCGCAGCATGGTCGGCGACCAGCGTCGTGTCGGCATGCTGACGCCCGTTCAGCAGGGTCGCACCGCGGATCCCGGCCACCGTTTCCGGCCCACGGAAATGCACGAACAACTGATTGCGGACCACGGCAGCGGCCGTGGTGAACAGGAACGCGTTGAACCGCGCCTGCGCGCCGATCGATGCCATCAGGCTCGACACATGCAGCGAGCCCGCGCCCTCACCCGTGATCTTGACATGATCGACATGGGCCTTGTCGGCGACATCGAGTTCGAACGCGGTGTTGACGTGACAATCGTTGCCGGGGGCGCCTTCGTGGCTCTCGATCACCATGGCGCGCGCGCCGACGCCGATAAGAACCAGTGAGCGCGCAAAGACCGAGGCGGGCTGCACGCCGGAATTGAAGAACACCAGATGCAGCGGCCGCGTCAGCGCCATGCCGTCGGCAACTTCGATGAACACGCCGTCACCCATGAAAGCGGTGTTGAGCGCAACGGCAATGTCATCCGTGGGCACGATCCGACCGAGCCGCTCCGTCGCTTTGGCATCGCCGGCCGCAAGCGCCTGCGCCATCGGCCGCACCGAGAGTCCCGCGTCAAGGCCGGCAAGATCCGAGAGTTCCGGAACGAACGAGCCGTCGACGAGGACGATGCGGCGGCCCTCGATCGCGGCCAGGGACTCCCCCGCAGCCCTCGCGCGCGCCTTCGCAGCCGCGTCCGGCGCTGGCGCCAAAGGCTTCGCTTCGCGCATGAGCGCGCGCAGGTCCGTATATTTCCATTCTTCAACGCGGCGGTGGGGAAGACCTGCGGCCTCGAATCGCTTGAATGCCGCTTCGCGCGCTGCCACAACGCCGGGCAGGCGCGCCCTCGCCTCCCGCCAATTGGCGGCAAGCTCCACCTCTGCTGAGGTACGTATGACGGCCATCTCGGCCATTCGCACCGACCTTCCTTCGCCTGTTCGATCCGCTCCTGCCTAGGCCTCAATCAAGCCCAGGCGGCGCTCCACGCGATCAAGACGAGCATCGATGCGATCGATCCGAACCGAAACGTTGGCCAGCTGGACCTCTATGTGGCCCACACGCTGCGTCAATTCCAGAACACGGTCGTTCAACGTGTCCAGTTGCTCGCGGATCGCCCGCAAGTGTTGAAGAACGACATTGTCCGGCTCGGTCATGGTCGCATCTTAGTCCGAATTCTTGATCAAATCGATCCTCACGCCATCTCTTCCTGATACTGCGCGTACCCTTGTGCTTCGAGTTCCAGCGCCAGCTCCTTGCCGCCGGTGCGCACGATGCGCCCGCGCGAAAGGACGTGCACCACGTCCGGCACGATGTAGTCGAGCAGGCGTTGATAGTGGGTGATGACGACGAAGGCCCGCTCCGGCGAGCGCAACCGGTTGACGCCGTCGGACACCACTTTGAGCGCGTCGATGTCGAGGCCGGAATCGGTCTCGTCGAGCACGGCCAGCCTGGGCTCGAGCAGCGCCATCTGGAGAATCTCGTTGCGCTTCTTCTCGCCGCCGGAGAAGCCGACATTGACGCCACGGCGGAGCATGTCGCGATCGATACCGAGTTTGCCGGCCGCCTCGAAGACCCGCCGGTTGAAATCGGGCGCCGAAATCTCCTCCTCGCCGCGCTTCTTGCGTTGCGCGTTGAGCGCCGTTCGCAGGAAGGTCATGGTGGCGACGCCCGGAATCTCCAGCGGATACTGGAAGGCAAGGAATAGGCCTTTGGCGGCGCGCTCGTCGGGTGCGAGTGCCAGCATATCCTCGCCGTCGAACAGCACCTGCCCGTCGGTGATGTCGTAGTCGTCCTTGCCAGCCAATACATGCGCCAGCGTCGACTTGCCGGAGCCGTTCGGGCCCATGATGGCCGCGACCTGGCCCTTCTCGACGGACAGGTTCAGTCCATTGAGAATCTGTTTGCCGTCGACGCTGACGTGCAGGTTCCTGATTTCAAGCAATGCCATTGTTGCATCCAACACCGCTCCGCACTCTCCACTCAGTCCTGGGAAAGCGGGAATCCATTTCTTCGAAGGCCCGCGCTTTTCGCCTGGGTGCCTGCATTCGCGAGGACAGGTGGGCGTTCATCCCACGCTGCCTTCCAGACTTACCGAAATGAGCTTCTGCGCCTCGACCGCGAATTCCATCGGCAGCGTCTGCAGCACGTCCTTGACGAAGCCGTTGACCACGAGCGCCACCGCCTCCTCCTCCGACAGCCCGCGCTGCATGCAGTAGAACAGCATCTGCTCGGAGATCTTGGAGGTGGTCGCCTCGTGCTCGATCACGGCGGATGAATTCTTGGCCTCGATATAGGGCACGGTGTGCGCACCGCACTTGTCGCCGATCAGGAGCGAGTCGCAATTCGTGAAATTGCGCGCGCCCTTGGCACGGCGGTGCGCGCTGACCAGCCCACGGTAGGTGTTCTGCGATTTTCCGGCCGCGATGCCCTTGGAGATGATTCGGCTCGTGGTGTTCCTGCCGAGATGCAGCATCTTGGTGCCTGAATCGACCTGCTGATGGCCGTTCGAGATTGCGATCGAATAGAACTCGCCGCGCGAATCGTCGCCGCGCAGGATGCAGCTCGGATATTTCCAGGTGATCGCCGAACCGGTCTCCAGCTGGGTCCAGGAAATCTTGGAGCGCGGGCCGCGGCAGTCGCCGCGCTTGGTGACGAAGTTGTAGACCCCGCCCTTGCCGTCCTTGTCGCCGGGGTACCAGTTCTGGATGGTCGAGTACTTGATCTCGGCGTCGTCGAGCGCGATCAGCTCGACCACCGCGGCGTGCAGCTGGTTCTCGTCGCGCGACGGCGCGGTGCAGCCTTCCAGGTAGCTCACATAGGAGCCCTTGTCGGCGATGATCAGCGTGCGCTCGAACTGGCCGGTGTTGCGCTCGTTGATGCGGAAATAGGTGGACAGCTCCATCGGACAGCGCACGCCCGGCGGCACGTAGACGAACGAGCCGTCGGAGAACACCGCCGAGTTGAGCGTCGCGAAGAAATTGTCGGTGATCGGCACCACCGTGCCGAGATACTGCTTCACCAGCTCGGGATGCTTCTGGAGCGCCTCCGAGATCGGCATGAACAGCACGCCGGCCTTGGCCAGTTCCTCCTTGAACGTGGTGGCGACCGAGACCGAATCGAACACGGCGTCGACCGCAACGCGGCCATAGCCGTTGCCGCCGTTTTCACCCTCCTCGCCCTGCGGTCGCTGGACGCCGAGCAGCGCCTCCTGCTCGCGCAGAGGGATACCGAGCTTGCGGTAGGTTTCGAGAATCTCGGGATCGATCTCGTCGAGCGATTTCGGCCCATCCTTCTTCTTTGGCGCCGAATAGTAATAGATGCCCTGGTAGTCGATCGGCAGGTGCTCGACCTTGGCCCAGGTCGGCTCGCGCATGGTCAGCCAGCGTCGATAGGCGTCGAGGCGCCAGTCGAGCATCCATTGCGGCTCGTTCTTCTTGGCCGAGATGAAGCGGACGATGTCTTCGTTGAGCCCCTTGGGGGCCTTGTCGGATTCGATCAGCGTCTCGAACCCGTACTTGTATTGATCGACATCGATCCGGCGGACCTGGTCCACCGTCTCTTGTACGGCCGGCATTCTTCCCTCCGCTCACGGTTTCAAGGACCGCGGGTTGGACAGTCGGTTTATGGTCGTCGCCCTGCTGCGAGCCACCATCTGTTGTGCCGCTACGCGGCGATTTCTCGTCTCTTAAGTAGTGGTTGCGACACCTTTCTCCAAGCTTGAAGAAAGCGGTCGATTTCGGCCTCCGTGGTGGTCCAGCCCATGCTGAGACGGACCGCACACTCGGCCAGCGACGGCTCGTAGCCCATGCCGCGGACCACTTCGGAGAACTTCACGGTTCCGGACGAACAGGCCGAGCCCGAGGAGACCGAAATCCCCTCCAGATCAAGCGCAATCAAGGCGGTCTGCGCATTGATCCCCGCGACCGCAAATTGCACCGTGTTGGGCACGCGCGGCGCCTTCTCGCCGAAGATGACGGTCTGCGGCCAGACCCCGCGCAGGCCCCGCTCCAGCCGCTGGCGCAGGGCCGCAAGCCGCGCCCCCTCGCCGGCCATGTCGCGGGTGGCTTCGGCGATCGCGGCCCCGAACCCGGCAATGCCGATGACATTCTCGGTTCCACCGCGCCGGCCCCGCTCCTGGCCGCCGCCCAGGCGCGAGCCGCCGCGGAAGTGCAGGTCGCGGCTCATGACCAGCGCGCCGACCCCCATCGGGCCGCCCAGCTTGTGCGCCGACAGCGCCACCGTATCGGCGCCCATCGCATTGATATCGACCGGGATTTTTCCGATCGCCTGCACCGCGTCGACATGCAGGAGACCGCCAGCCGCATGCACCAGAGCGGCGGCCTCGCGGACCGGCTGGACCACGCCGGTTTCGTTGTTGGCGGCCATCAGTGCGACCTGCGGCTGCGTGATACCGCGGGCGCAGGCCGCGGCCAGGCGTTGGCCAAGGTGGCCGAGCGACACGGTGCCCTGCCGGTCGGCGTCAACCCGGTCGTGCGTGGAGAAATCGCCGCCTGCCCTCACCGAGGGGTGTTCCAGCCGGAACGCGATCAGGGCGTCGCAACAGCCCTTGCCCCCGACTTCCAGGTTCCGACTGAGCGCGAGCGCATTGGCCTCCGAACCCCCGGAGGTGAAAACGATGTTGCGCGGCTCGGCGCCGACCGCCGCCGCCACCTGCTCGCGCGCCCCTTCGATGATGCGCCGGGCGGCACGCCCCTCGGCGTGGACCGACGACGGGTTCCCGAGCACGGTCATGGCGGCCGCCATGGCGACGCGCGCCTGCGGGCGCAGCGGCGCGGTAGCATTCCAGTCGAGATAGACCCGTTCCGACATGATGTTCCGATTGCTCCGCGCTCCCTTAGCGCGGATCGCGGGCGCCCCCAAGCAATCTCGAAATCCTTGCTTTCTGTCCCTGCACTCGTGCTAAATGCGCCTAGCCCGACCGCCTGGCGGGGCCCCGCGAACACTCCGGTCCGGTGCCCCATTGCCAAATATTAGAATGGTTCTAAATACTTACGCGTGGCTGCCGGTTCCGTCAAGCACGCCCTGAGGGCGTTCGGCGGTAGCCGGGCCGCGTGCATCGCCAACCGAGGGACGAAATGCCCGAAATCATCTTCACCGGCCCCGCGGGTCGGCTCGAAGGCCGGTACCACCCGGCACGCCAGAAGAACGCCCCGATCGCCATCGTGCTGCACCCCCATCCGCAGTTCGGCGGCACGATGAACCACCAGATCATCTACCAGATGTACTATTCGTTCGTGCATCGCGGTTTTTCCGTGCTGCGGTTCAATTTTCGCGGGGTGGGCCGAAGCCAGGGCTCGTTCGACCATGGCCAGGGTGAGCTTTCCGATTCGGCGGCGGCGCTCGACTGGGCGCAGTCGATCAATCCCGAGGCGCGTTCGTGCTGGATAGCCGGCTTCTCGTTCGGCGCCTGGATCGGCATGCAGCTCCTGATGCGGAGGCCCGAGATCGAAGGCTTCATCTCGATCGCGCCGCCCGCCAATCTCTACGACTTCTCGTTCCTGGCGCCGTGCCCGTCGTCGGGCCTCATCATCCACGGCGACAAGGACGCGGTCGTGCCCTACAAGGACGTCACCGGGCTGGTCGAGAAGCTCAAGACCCAGAAGGGCATCGTCATCGACCAGAAGGTGATCCCAGGCGCCAACCACTTCTTCGACGGCAAGATCGAGCCGCTGATGCAATCGATCAGCGCCTATCTCGACAAGCGGCTCAAGACCGAGCGCAAGCCGGCAGCCTGATCGAAGTGCGGCCGCGGCAGCACCTCGCCGGTCAGCGGCGTCAGCACGCCCGTCGTGGTCGGTACCGTGAGCGGCAGGTTCCGCAAGCCACGCACCGCGAGATGGGCGAACGCCTGGGCTTCCAGCGACGGACCTGTTACACCACCGGCCCGAAGGAGGCGACCCGGCCATGAGCGCCTACAAGTCCGAATTCCTCAACGTGCTGGCGAGCCGCGGGTTCATCCACCAGGTGTCCGAACCGGAGGCGCTGGACGAGCTTGCGCGCAGTTCAACGATCACGGGCTACATCGGTTTCGACTGCACCGCGCCGTCGCTGCATGTCGGCTCTCTCTTGCCGATCATGATGCTGTACTGGCTGCAGCAGACCGGACACCGCCCGATCGCCCTGATGGGAGGAGGGACAACGCGCGTCGGCGATCCTTCGGGCAAGGATGAAACCCGCCGCATCCTGTCGGATGAAACCATCAATGAGAACCTCAAGGGTATCCGCGCCGTCTTCGCAAAGTTCCTGAAATTTGGCGATGGGCCCCGCGATGCCGTCATGAGCAACAATGCGGAGTGGCTCAATTCGCTGAACTACATCGATTTCCTGCGCGACGTTGGCCGTCATTTCTCGATCAACCGGATGTTGAGCTTCGAATCCGTCAAGACCCGACTCGATCGCGAGCAGGAACTGTCATTCCTGGAGTTCAACTACATGATTCTCCAGGCCTACGACTTCGTCGAGCTCAACAAGCGTTACGGCTGCGTCTTGCAGATGGGCGCGTCCGACCAGTGGGGCAACATTGTCTCCGGCATCGACCTCGGTCGGCGCATGGGCACCCCGCAGCTCTACGCGCTCACCTGCCCGCTGCTGACCACGGCGTCGGGAGCCAAGATGGGCAAGACCGCTGCCGGCGCGGTTTGGCTCAACGCCGACCTGGTGAGCCCCTATGACTATTGGCAATATCTGCGCAACACCGACGACGCCGATGTGGTGCGATTGCTCAAGTTGCTCACAGTGCTGCCGCTCCCCGAAATCGGCCGTCTTGCCGCCCTCAAGGGCCAGGAGATCAACGAGGCCAAGAAGATCCTGGCGACGGAAGCGACCGCGCTGGTGCATGGCCGCGCCGCCGCCGAAGCGGCAGCGGAGACGGCGCGGCGCACGTTCGAGGAAGGCGCGCTGGCCGAAACGCTGCCGACCTTCGAGGTGCCACGCGGCGAACTGGAGCGTGGCCTGGGCGTGCTCGTGTCATTCGTGCGGGCAGGCCTCGTGACCTCCAACGGCGAAGCGCGCCGTCAGATCAAGGGTGGCGGCATCAGGGTGAACGACGTCGCGGTGAGCGACGAGAAGATGTCGCTGACCCCCTCGCACGTGACCCCGGAAGGCGTGATCAAGCTGTCGCTGGGCCGGAAGCGGCACGTCCTTTTGAAGCCGGTGTGAATGGCGGCAGTGCCGGAGCCCGGTTCGCCTAACGCGGGTCGCTGAAGCTTTGCGGCCTGGTGCTGCCGGTGGGCCCGGTTCCACCCGGGAATTCGAAGAACTTCCGGATCAGGCCGGGTGCCACCACCGAAATCGGGTTGACGCGCAGGACCGGCGCGCTGGGCGGCCCCGCCACCTCGAACGTCAGACCGACGAGTCCCTCATTGCTGCCGCCGCCCAGGAACAGCCCGAACACCGGTATCTGGCCGAACATGTTGTTGAGGCCGAAGAAGGGAACGAAGGTGCCGCGCATGCGGACCTCGTCGCGCATGTAGTCGATGTAGCCTTCGGTCGTGGCGCCGATCAGCGGGCCGCGCACGAGTCCTTCGCGGATCGAAAAGCGACCATGCGTGCGGGTGAATTCAACCCGCATCCGCGAGAACTCGACGCCGGGATTCGATGCCGCCAGTGGCCCCCCCGGGGCCTCGGCATTGCCGGACGCCACACGATCCAGCGCAGCCTCGCCGCGGACATGGAAATCGCGGATGTTCAGGATGCCGTCCTGGGGCGCGAGCGAGTTGCTCGGCGGGTCCATCGCCATCCACATCTCGCCGCCATAGATCTTGGGATAGGTGTCGCTGAAGCGGAACAGCGCGCCGGCATCTCTGGTCTCGATGAAGATGACGTTGCGTCCGCCGGCGCGTCCGCGCAGATCGCCGGACAACGGCGTATCGCGACCGAGTCGCCCGGACAGCGAGAAGCTCATGATGCTGCCGTTGCGCCGCGACATCCGCAGATCGAGGCTGCGCAGGGTTTCGCCATGGAAGCCGGCGACCGTTCCCAGCCGGACATCGATATCGACATCCTTGAGCTTGGTATCCTTCGACTGGCCGGCAGTCGGGCCGGACATCGACGATTTGACGAAGTTGCGGCCATCATAGATATCGCCGCGGACCATGACGCGCAGCGCACCATCGGGACCGCGCTCGGCGCGCAGCGTCGCCCTGTCGCCATCGGAGAGATTGAAGTTCGGCAGATCGGCCGTCTGAATCTCGCCGGAGGTGTCGGTCGCCACGTTCCCCCGGATGAGCGTGCCGGGGCCCTCAATGGTGAGATCGTCGAACCGGATGGTGTCGCGTCCGGTGATCATGATGAATGACATGCGCGACTGACGTCCGGGCGGTTTGATCCAACCCGGCAGCAACTTGTCGACGCGCGCCTGGGTCAGGTCGACCTCGACCGAGTAGCGGCCGTCACCCTCCGCCAGCGGGACCCGGCCGTTGATCTTGATCGGCACCGGGCCGCTCATGTAGCCGGCAAGGTCGAACCCGAGCCGGTTGCGCGCGGCTTCATCGAGCGTGGCGGCCACGCGGACTTCCGCCTCGGTCTGGTCGCGCAGCTTGCGGTATTCAAGCAGCGCGGGAATTCCGTTGATCTTGACGTCGCCGCGCAGCGTGTAGCCCTGGTTGTCGGCGCGGGCGCGCAGCATCGCCGCCTCAACCTTCTTGCCCATGATCAGCCGCTCGGCGGCAAAATTGGCGACCTCGAGGTTCATCGCATACTGGGTCGAGCCGGGCGGCAGATCGGCCTTGAGCGGCAGGTTCATCGTCACATAGGCGGTCAGGGTGCCGCGGCTGGTGCTGGGCTCGACCGGCGAGCCGGCATACTCACGCAGCCGCTCCCGGTTGAGCAGCTCGGCAGCCGCGGCCACCGATCCGTCGACGCGGAAGCGCACACGCGCGGGCGGTGCATCCTTGTAGTGATCGGGCACCTCGAAGCGGCCGCTCGAAAACGTCAGCCGCCGGCCTTGCGACACTTCGACATTGCCGCGGCCCACAGTGACCGTCGCGGTGCGGCCGGTGATGCGTACGCTCATGTCGGCGTCGCGGATCGAGGGCAGCCCGTCAACCGGCCTGATTTCGGCACCGTTGCCGGAAACCTCGATGGCAAGCCCGTCTTCCGGGATCGGCGGGCCCACGGTCTTGAGCGTCGCCACAGGCGCGTTGGTCGCGATCAGCACCCGCTCGACCGTCCCGCTCAGAATGTGCTCCGACACCCACGCATGCACCTTGGGGCTGATGAACGAAGGCCACAGCCGCTTCATCGCCGCCACCGACATTCGCGTGCCGGCTATTCCGATCGCGAGCCGCGGCTCGCCCGAGGAATAGTCAAGCCCGCCGGAGATCGCGAGGCCGAGTTCGGTATTGCCGATTTCGCCCTGCTCCACATCGATGCGCTGCTTGTCAGGGTCAATACGCAGACGGACCAGGATCCGGTTGAGGATGACGGCATCGGGATCGCGCGCAGCCGATGCAAGTACGGCAGACCCGCCAGTGATCCTGAGTACCCAGCCGGGACTGCCCTCGCGCGGAGTCGTCAGATGCGCGAGCAGGGTCAAGCGGTTGGCGCCGGAGACGATCTGGAATGGCATCACCAGCGCTCGTTGCGACGCATCCCACTCAAGATTGAACTCGGCGCGGTCGATCTCGATCCGGCTCAGAGGTTCGTCGGGATCGACCACGAAGCCTTTGTCGAGATGGATTCGTCCCTCGACCATTTGCGGCAGGCCGTCGGCTCCGATCGATGCACGGATGCGTGCCGAGACGGGAATGTCGGGCTCGTATTGCCCGTCGCCGATCCGCAGCGCCAACAGCAAATCCCTGGCCGGCAGCCGTTCGGTTTCGACCTCGACGATGCGCGCGCCGTTTTCGCCGCGTGTAAGCTTGGCGCGCAGCAGCCACGGCCGGTCGCCCGATTCCGAGCCGATGGTGAGCGCGATCCCGCCGCTCACTGGGCGGGTCAGGCTGAGATTGATGTCGTGGAAGGTCCACTGCTTGCCGTTGCGCTGATCGTCGACAGTCAGGTTGCCATTCTTGAGGCCGAGTTCGCTCAGGTCGCGGCCGTCGAGACCGGTCGCACCCAATCCATCGATCCAGGTCAGGAGGGCGGCGAGGTCCGGAAGCATGCCGCTGTTCTGATGCGGCACTGGGACGCGCTCACGGATCGGACCGGTCGCCATCCCGGCGCGCAGCGCCGGTTCGGTCGCAGAAGCGGTCACAAACGGCTGGCGATTGGTGCCGGCAAACACCGTGACCTTGTTGTCGGGCTCGATGCGTACCTGCATTTCGGCGCCGACCAGACTCAACGCCTTGGCACGCACCCTGCCGGTGAACAGTCCCGAGCCGGAGACGCTCACTTCGGCCTTGGGAGCACTCGCGACAATCTCACCATGCGCGTCGCGCACGACGATGTCGCGGATACGCAGCGCGGTGCGGCCGCTGGCATCGCGCTCGATCTGCGCGCCGCCGACCGCGATGCGGTGATGGTTGCCGAAATTCTCCTCGATCGCCGCGGTGAGCCAGGGGGTCGCGATGTCGAAATCGATCGGACCGCTGGCCAGCCGCCACCACAAGGTCATCAGCCCCGCAATGCCGGTGGCCGCCAGCACCGCGACTACCAAGGCGAGCCGGCGCCAGCGCAGCCAGAAGCGCAGCACGCCCAAGCGCCAGGTGTTCAGGCCAAGGTCCGCGAGCGTGGGCTGCACGTCATGTCGGTGCATGGCGCGGCGCGCCATGTCGCGCTCCAGCAGGTCAAGCTCGACGGTGGCCTCGAGCTTGCGCAGGGCCGCGACGCTTGGATGCGATTCCTGACCCGCCGTCATGCCCCGACCAGGCGTCCCCTCGACCGCCGCCGCAATCGCCGCACGCCCCGAGCGCGGCCCCACCGCGTTGCCGCCGGTCGCCGATTCGTGCGAAAATCGGCAGACCTTTCAGCACTCTCCCGCGTATCGTTTAACCGTTCATTGACCCCGAAAAAGGGACGAAAGGAAGGCACATGGGGACCCCCCTGAAGGAGGGCGCCAAGGCCCCGCCGTTCGCGCTGCCGGACGACCGCGGCGGCACAGTATCGCTTGCCGACTTCAAGGGCCGCAAGCTCGTCCTGTACTTCTATCCGCGCGCCGATACCCCTGGCTGCACACGGGAATCGATCGCGTTCTCCAGGCTGCGCAGCGCCTTCGCCAAGGCCGGTACGGACGTGGTCGGGATCTCCGCCGACCCCGTCAAGGTCCAGGAATCGTTCAGGAAAAAGCACAAGCTGACGGTCGCCCTGTTGTCCGACGAAGGCCGCGACATGCTGTCGGCCTACGGCGCCTGGGGCAAGAAATCCATGTACGGCAAGACCTTCATGGGGATCATTCGCACCACGGTGCTGATCGGCCCGGACGGCCGCGTCGCCCGCATCTGGCCGAAGGTGCGGGTCGACGGCCATGCCGAGGCGGTGCTGGCGGCCGCCAAGGCGCTCTAACTGCCCCCGGAACTGCCCCCGGAACAGGGGCGAATTCGGTCCGAACACGGGCCGAACACCCGTCGTCCACCGCCTCGACCGTGCCGAACACCGGCGGAATTCGGACATTTTTCCACAGATCGTTGCGGGAATATTAACCATGTGCCGCTTGAATCCGGCGTCATAACGCCGGCGTTCGGACCACCGCCGGCGGGGACGCGTCAATGCATCATCGACCGGTTTCCTCCCCTCCCCATGTGCATCCGCATGCCGCCAGCCGCCATGGCGCGCGGGCCAGGCCCGCCCCCACCCGTGGCTACACCCTGGTGCATGCCGGCCGCCAGGTGCGCTTCGGGCCGATCGCCTTCTGGGTGGTGGTCGGCACCACCGTGATCATGGCGGCCTGGACCATCACCACCGCGACCTATTTCGCGTTTCGCGAGGACGTGCTGACCGGGCTGATCGCGCGCCAGGCCGAGATGCAATACGCCTACGAGGATCGCATCGCCGATCTGCGCGCCCAGATCGACCGCATTTCGAGCCGCCAGCTCCTCAACCAGGAGCAATACGAGCAGAAGCTCGACCAGATCATGCGCCGGCAGGCGGCGCTGGAAGGCCGCGCCAATACGCTCCAGGCGATGCCTGAGGCGCTCGTCACCGGATCGACGCGGCCCGCGCGGCGCGACTTCCACTCGCTTCCGGTGCGGCCGCTGCCGGTGAACGACAAGTCGTCGAGCCTCCTCCCCGACCGCAGCCGCCGCGACAATCATGTTGGCTCCGCGCTCGCCCGCTTGCAGTCCTCGCTCGACCGCGTGGAAGCGCGGCAGACCGCGACGCTTGCCTCGATGGAGGACCGCTACGAAGCGAAGTCGCGGCGCGTCCGCGGCGTGCTGGCCGATCTTGGGCTCAATCCGTCAAGGATCGGCGCCGCCGGCGGCACCGGCGGTCCGCTGGTGGCGGCGCGGCTTGCCGCCAATGCCGGCAGCTTCGAACAGCACGTCCACCGCGTGAGCATCGCGCGCGCCCAGGCCGACCGGCTGATGCGCGCGCTCGCCACGGTTCCGGTGCGGCGGCCGGTCCTGGGCGACGTCGAACTGTCCTCGGGCTTCGGCATGCGCATCGACCCGTTCACCCGCGGGCCGGCGATGCATACCGGCCTCGACTTC
>Ga0073934_10002292_pt1 | contig 40724 bp, 35 predicted proteins | sample LarsenN4metaG_FD_76834 | JGI IMG/M metagenome (GOLD analysis project Ga0073934, IMG submission 76834) | Hot spring sediment bacterial and archeal communities from British Columbia, Canada, to study Microbial Dark Matter (Phase II) - Larsen... ...
GGCCCGGCCGCCGAGATCGCGCGTCAGATGCTTGCCTTCGGCGATGACCCGCGTCACGGCGCGCTGCACAAGATCGGCGGCGGCCGTTGCCTTGGCGTCGTTGTGCTTGCGCCCGAGCCAGGCGAGCAGCATCTGACCCGACATGATCATGGCGTAGGGATTGGCAATGTTGCGCCCGGCGATGTCGGGCGCCGAGCCGTGCGTGGCCTGCGCCATCGCCTGCCGCTCGCCGATGCACAGTCCGGGCGCGAGCCCCAGTCCCCCGACAAGGCCGGCACCGATGTCGGTCAGGATGTCGCCGAACTGGTTGGTGGTGACGACGACGTCGAAGCGCTGCGGCTCCACGACGAGCTTCATGGCGATCGAGTCGATCATCATTTCCTCAAACTCGACGTCGGGGTAGTCGCGCGCCACCTTGCGGCATTCCTCCGCGAACATGCCGCAGGCGAGCCGGTACACCGGCTCCTTGTGCGCGGCGGTGACCTTCCTGCGCTTGCGCGTTCGTGCGAGCTCGAACGCTTCACGCGCGACGCGGTTGGAACCCTTTCGGGTGATGACCCGCATGGCGACGGTGATGTCGTCGTTCGGCCGGAACTCCGGCAGCCCCGCGACCACCGTCTCCGAGTACAGCATGCCCTCGGTCAACTCGCGGAAGAAGGCGATGTCGACGTTCTTGTGCAGCGAGGGAATGTTGGGATGCGAGAGGGAAGGGCGCAACGCCGCGAACAGATCGAACTTCTTGCGCACTGGCGGCATCACCCAGGTGGGATCGCCGCGCGGATAGGCGGCGTGCCCGATCGGTCCCATGATCCAGCCGTCCATGCCCCGCAGCGCCTGCTCGGTGACGGCGGGCAGGGTGTTGCCGTGCTGCTCATGGCCGGCCCTGCCGATCGGCAGTTCATGCCATTCGATCACAAGGCCGCTGCGGGCAGCGGCAGCCTTCATCACCTTGACGCATTCGGGTACGACTTCGAGGCCGATATCGTCGCCGAGCAGAATTCCAAGCTTCAAAGGTCGATCCCCGCCACGCTGTCGTGAGATGTTACGTCGGCCGCGGACGCGACACGACCGTCCCGCCCTGTCGAAAGGAAGGCTGTGTCGAGGCGATCTGGTCCCGTCAACCGGAGGCCGCCGCGGCAGCTGTGCGATTGCGCCGTCATTCCTGATCGCCGCCCGTGACGTTCATTCGTCCACCTTGATGCCTGCGTCGGCGATGTCGCGCCGCCAGGTTTCCATTTCCTGTTTGAGCCAGGCCCGCGCCTCGTCGGCGGATTTGTCGGACGGCGCGCGCATTCCCCCTTTCTCGAAAATGGCCTGCATCTCCGGCATCCTGGCCACGGCGGCAAAGGCGTCATGCAGCTTGTCGATGATCTCGCGCGGGACCCCGGCCGGGGCGAAAGCGGCGTTCCATTGCGATGGTCTGAAGCCCGGGAAGCCGAGTTCGTCGAGGGTGGGCACCTCGGGCCAGGCGGGCAACCGCTGCGGCGCTGCGACTGCGAGCGGGCGCACCTTGCCGGCCTTGATCATGGCAACCGGATTGGTGACGTTGAACCAGGAAACGTGCGTGTCGCCGCTGGCGATGTCCTTGAGGATGGGTGAGCCGCCGCCCTTGAAGGGGATGTGCACGAGCTTCAGGCCGCCCGCGCGCTTGGCAAGGATCTCGGTGTTGACGTGCTGGTAGGCGCCGATTCCGGCGCTGGCGTAGCGCACCTTCTCGGGATTGGCCCTGGCGTAGGCAATGAACTCGGCGAATGTCGTGGGCGGGAAGTTCGTCGTCGTGGCGAGAAAGAACACCGGCGCGTCGGCCGTGCGCGCGATGATCTGGACCTCGCGCTCGTAGTCGATGGTCATGCGCTTGGCGAGCAGCAGCGGCGTCAGGCAGTTGGTCGAGATGTTGCCGATCATGATCGTGTAGCCATCGGGCTTGGCGCGCGCCATTTGCTCGATGGCGATGATGCCGGAGGCCCCCGGCTTGTTCTCGACGAGAACATTCTGGCCGAGCAAGGGCCGCAGCCGCTCGGCGTAGTGGCGCGCCACGACGTCGGTCAGGCCACCCGGGCCGTAGGGCACAAGAATGCGAATCGGGCGATTGGGATAGTCGGCCTGCGCCGCCGCCGCGGTTGCGACGACGACAAGACCGAGCATCGACGCCAGCCGGACGGCAAGACGACGCATGGTGCGTTTCTCCCCTGCGACAGGCATCGCTACGGGGCGGCCTGTTCGCGTTTTTGTTCGGGTGGATTGTAGGGACGGGCGGCAGGCAAGTACAAGCCTCCCCGGGTGCCTCCTGCGCCGGCCGCGTTCACAATCCTGGCTGCGGCATGAGCCCGAGGAGATTGCCGTAATGGGGGCGCGCCTCCTCGATCAGCGGCCGAACGGCGGCGGCAAATTCCCTTTGTTCGGCGACGTCGAGTTCGGCGATCTCGCAGCCCTCCGCCTCGATCGTCCGGCGCGCCTGCTCTTCTTCCTGCCCGTGAAGCTGTCGCTGGAAAGCAACCGAATCGGTCACCGCGCGCCGCATCGCCGCCTGCAAGTCCTGCGGCCAGGCGTCGAAGGTCGGTCGGTGCAGGAAGATTGGACGCGAAATATAGAAGTGATTGCTGATGGTGTGGAAGCGGTGAAACTTGTGCACGCCGTAGGTCACGGTATTGGTGAGCGGGTTTTCCTGCGCGTCAATTTCGCCCGCCTTGATCATGCGGATGGCATCGGTGAGGTCCATGATCATGGGACTTGCGCCGAGCAGCTCGAAGGTGCGCGCTTGCACCTTGCTCGGCAGGACGCGGATGCGGACGTCCTTCAGGTCGGCGGGTCTGCGTACCGGATGCAGCCGGTTGGAGATGTGGCGGAACCCGTTCTCGTACCATCCAAGAATGCGGAAATTCGCCTTGGCCTCGATCGCGCGTGCAAGTCTTTCGCCGAGCACGCCGTCCATCGCTTGGCGCGCCTGGTCGTTGCTCGCAAACAGGAACGGCAGATCGACGAAGCCCAGCTCCGGCACGCGCTCGGAGAGGTAACTCGAGGACTGGTAGCCGAGCGTGAGCACGCCGCTTTCCACCAGCCAGAGGATGTCCTCCGCCTTGTAGCCGAAATCCATGATGTTCCAGACGTACTTGACTTCGACGCGATCGCCGAACTCGGCCGCGATCCGCTCGCCGATGAAGTTCAGTGCGCGCGAGAAGCCGGTGGTCGGCGGTCCATAGCCGCCCATGCGGATGGGAATGGGACCAGGCATTCAGAGCTCCGCTACAGAAGCGTTCATGACTCGTCCCCTTCACGCGCGCGGACACGCCGAAGCATGCCGCGCAACGTGCAGGAAGGGGAGGGGCATACGACGGATATGATGCGGCACCGAACGTCGAACATCATTTCAAGGTCTCCTCCAGCCAGTCGGCGGCAAAATCGATCCCGACCTGACGGTTATCCACGTGGGCGTGCTCGGCGCCGCCCTCGTCGGTGGTGAAGATCTTGATCGTCTTGTTCATCGAGCCGACGGCATCGTAGAGCTTGTGCGCGTTCTCCACCGGCACCACCCGGTCGTTGCCGCCGTGCGTGACCAGGAACGGGCAAGTGATGTCGGCGGCTACGTGCTTGAGCGTAAACCTCTTCGCGATTTCGATGCCCTCGTCCTCGTCCTTGGCGCCAGCGACCCAGCGCCACTGGAAATTCGACTGTGCGACCGATTTCGGAGCGTTGCGGTTTGCCTCCTTGATGCGCGTCTGCCAAGCGGCAAGGTCCCAATGCAACGCCGACAGCGCAATACACGCCGCGTACCGCTTCTCGAAGGCGGCGATGCGCGACGAATAGTATCCGCCGAAGCTGTAGCCCATGATGGCAATGCGGCGGGCGTCGACGTCGGGGCGCGTGAGCAGATATTCGAGCACGGCCGTCCCGGGCACCTCGTAGTCGTAGCGACTTGGCATGTCGCGCATGCGTCGCGTTTCGCCCATGCCGGGCCCGTCGACCGAAAAGGTGTTGAAACCGCGACGAGCGAACTCGAGACCGGCAAAGAAGATGCTCATCTCCTTGGCATTGTCCATGCCGTTGAGCACGACCACGGTGGGTGCCGGATGGCCGGTGCGCGCCTTCATGAACAGCGCAGGCAAGGTCGTGCCTTCGTAGGGCACTTCGACGAACTCGATGTCCGGATAGCGGAGACGAATGCCCTGGTGCCAGACCTTGTAGGCGCGCGCGCCCTGTGCCTTCTTTTCCGGTCCGGGCACGATGAAGCGCTCGGCGTTGTAATGATAGATGCCGGCTCGCAGATAATAGTCGCCCGCCGTCGTCTTGCGACCCTTGGCGAGGGCCGCATCGCCCTGTGCTTCGATCTTGGCGCCGAGCGCGCTCCATTCCTCCATCCAGGCTCTGCCGCGGTCGGGTTCCTGCTCGCGGACGCGCAGCCGCTCACAGCAGCGGTCGATCTCTTCCAGCGCGACCACGCCGTAGGGCGCCATGCCCTTGAGAATGAGCGTGGCGTTGGACCACAGGAAGTTGTCACCGAAATGATCGATCCAGGGACCGCGTGAAGGCATTTCTTGATTTCCTCGTCGCTTGGGAGAGCAGCAGAAACAGACGACGGCCGCCGGCGTTCGTCAATCCCGCCGCGCGTTGAAACCGTGTCCGCCGTCGCCGTGGAGAGGGATGACAGGGCGAGCGATGTCGATCCCACTCGATCTTGCGACGCGCTCACGGCAAGCGCGGGAAGGCAAGCGGCGCTGCAGCGAGCAGACCACGTTTGGCGTTCAGCCCTCCGCGAGCAACGCTGCCATGATGCGCTCGCGCGTCAGCGGCAGATCGCGAATGCGCTTGCCGAGCGCCCGGGCGACGGCGTTGCCGATGGCGGCCCCGGTCGGGCCGACCGAGGCCTCGCCAAGCCCGAGCGCCGGCTCGCCGGGATTGTCGATCAGTTCAATATCGATCTCGGGGATGTCGCTGAAACGCAGGATCGGATAATCATCCCAGCTTGTGGTCGCAACGCGGCCGTCCGCGAAGCGAACCTGCTCGCGCAGCACGAAGCTTGCGCCCTGGATGATGCCGCCCTCGATCTGGTTCCTGGCGCCGTCGGGATTGATGCAAAGGCCGCAGTCGGCCGCGCACCAGATGCGCTTGAGCCTGACCGCTTCGGCCACTTCGACCTCGGCCACGACGGCGGCAAACGAAGCGATGTTCTTGTAGCGTGCAAAGCCGAAGCCGCGGGCGCGGCCGTCACCCTGGTCGGGATATGCAAACCAGCCGCTCATGCGCGCCGCCGTCTCCACGACACGGCGCGCGCGCGCGTCGGACAAGAGCGAAAGCCGGTAGCGGACCGGGTCCTCGCCGGAAATTTCGGCCAGTTCGTCCATGAACGATTCGATTGCATAGACATTGGCCCAGGCGCCAAGACCGCGCAGCGAGGAGGTGCGGAGCGGCACCTGCGGCAGCATGTGATGGATCAGCCGCTGGCGCGGCAAGTCGTAGATCGCGACCGCGTTGCGGGTGGCGCCGCCGCCGCGCTCGTCGGGGACATCGTTGATGTCGTTCAGCGGCGGCGCGTCCGGAAGCGCGGCGAGGCCCGCGAAATTTGCGTTTCCGTTCATGCCCGGTCGCTGCGCATGGGGCGGGCTCCAGATTTCGATCGACCAGTCGGCCGGGCGGTTGTCGCGGTCGAGGACCGCGCGCAGCGTGATCGCCATGGCGGTGCTGATCGGAGCGGCTGCGAACTCGTCCTCGCGCGACCATTGCACGCGCACGATCCGCCCCGGGCGGCGGGTTGCGATGAAGGCGGCGTCGAAGGCGGCGTCGTCGGCGGTATTATGACCGTAGGCGCCGGCGCCCTGCCGATGGAAGACGGTGACCTGCTTCGAATCAAGCCCGAGTGAACGGGCGAGCCAATCGCGCAGCACGGCCGGGCCCTGGCAGTGCGACCATACCTTGAGCTTGCCGTCGGCGTATTGCGCCAGCGCGCAGGCCGGGCCGATCGAGCCGTAGGTGAGGAACGGACGCGAGAACGAGGACTCGACCACCCGGTTGCCGACCGCCGGCGCCGAGGCGCCGGAGTGGACGGTGCGGTCGCGGGACGGCTGAGCCTTCAGCCACGCGGGCTGGCCGATGTCGGCGGGTGCGGGCGTCCCGCCGTCCCAGCGCGCGAGATTGCGCGCGGCATCGGCCGCGCGACTGACGGCGATGTCCGTGTCCCCCAGGAAGGCGACGAACGCGCCCTCGCGCAGGATGTCGATCGGAGCTTTGGCGGCCTTGCGCACGGCGCCTTCGTCGAGGGCGACAAGCTGCGCGCCGCGCCAGGGCTGCCGCAGCACCCGCGCATGCAGCACGTCGGCCGGTGCGATATCGTGGATGAATCCCTCGCCCTTGACCTTGGCCGGCAGATCAAGGCGCGCAAGGCTGCGGCCGACGATCCGATATGCCGACGGCTTCTTGGTCGGTGCCGTTCCGGTGGCGCGCCGATCGAGCCTGACCTCGCCGGCCAACGACCAGTAGTCGTGGCCGGTACCCTTTCCGGCGTGCAGAAATCGTCCGTTCTCAATCGACAGTTCGCCCACCGCGCAGTGCAATGCCCGCGCCAAGTGTTCGAGAAACAGCGCGCGCACTTCGGCGCAGACGAGACGGATCGAGGCGCCGCCGACTGCGATCGAATAGCTGCCGGAGGTGAATCCCTCCGCCGGGCTGATGTCGGTCTGGCCCGAGACGAGATCGACCTGCTCAGGCGCGACGTCGAGTTCCTCGGCCGCGATCTGGGTGAGCGCGGTCAGGATGCCTTGGCCGATTTCGACCTTGCCGCTGCCCACGCGCACGCGGCCGGGCTCGATGAACGCGATCCATTGCGCCAGAATGGGATTGTCGATCAGGCTCTGCGGCAGCGCGTTGGCAATCATGGACGCTTTTCCGCCATGGTGCGTCCGGCCTTCTGCACGGCACGGATGACGCGGTTGTGGATGCCGCAGCGGCAAAGGTGCGGATCGAGGGCGGCGGCGACCTCGGCGCGGCTCGGGTATGGATTCCGCGCGAGCAGGGCTGCGGCGGACACAAGGATGCCGGAAAGGCAATAGCCGCACTGGCCCGCCTGTTCCTCCAGGAACGCCTGCTGCAGCGGGTGCAGCACGCCGTTCGCCGAAAGTCCCTCGACGGTGGTCACGGTGCAACCCGCGAGGGTCGCGATCTCCCGGGCGCAGGATTGTTCCGGCTTGCCGTCGATCAGCACCATGCAGGCGCCGCACTGGCCGCTGCCGCAGCCGAAATGGCTGCCGCGCAGGCTCAGGTCCTCGCGCAGCACCGACAGGAGCGGCCGGTCGGTGTCTTGCGCGATGCGGACGGCTCTGCCGTTGACGGTAAACTCGATCGGTTTGGTCATATCATGATTTCATCGCCCGCTTGTGCGGGCGATGGGAGCGGGGAAGAATGCCGGGCGCCAGCGCTCAGTTGACCTTGATCCCCTTGGCGTCAATGAACGCCGACCAGTTCTTGATCTCGTTCTCAAGCTTCGCGCGCAGTGCCGTTGCGGGGGCAAAGGTTGCCTCGGTATCGGCCTTGGCAAGACGCTCGCGCACCTTCGGATTGGTCATCACCGTCTGGAAGGCCTTCTCGACCTTGGTCTTGATCGGCGCAGGCACACCGTTGGGCGCGAAAATGCCCCACCAGAAGGACAGATCGACGTCGGCCGTCTTCAGGCCAAGTTCCTTCAGCGTCGGCACGTTCGGCAGGCCCGGCGTGCGACTCTCGCCGGTCACCGCCATGCCCTTGACCTTGCCGCCCTCGATCAGCGGCTTTCCGACCGACATCGCGGAAACGACGGCGGCGACATGGCCTGCGACCACGTCAGCCACCGCCGGCCCGCCGCCCTTGTAAGGCACCCCGACGGTGTTCAATCCGGAGGCGTCGCGGATCACCTCGAACACCAGATGCGACACGGTGCCGATGCCGGCGTGGGCGTAGTTCATCTTCTGCGGCAACGTCTTGGAATAGGCGACGAGTTCCGCAAAGTCCTTGGCCGGTATGTTGTTGGCGACGCACAGCACCAGCGCGTTGGTGCCGATCGCCGCGATCGCATCAAGATGCCTGAGCGGATCGAAGCCGGACGGGTGGTTCTTGTACAGCGCCTTGCTGATCGGCACGGCGTTTTCGGCCACCAGGAAGGTGTATCCATCCGGCGGCGAATTGGCGACCTGCTGCCATGCGATATAGCCGCCACCGCCACCACGATTCTCGATCACGATCGACTGCCCGAGCTCGGAGCCCAGCACGTCCGTGAGCTGGCGGAAGAACGTGTCAGTTGCACCGCCCGGCGGGAAGGCGATGACGAAACGGATCGGTCGATCCGGGTAATTGGCCTGGCCCTGAGCCGGAACCGAGATGCCCAGCAGGGCACACGCGATCAAGCACCATCGGACAACGCGCAGCATGACACTCCCCCGGTTTCGTAGTGTTGCGGCACCCCATTCGACCACGGGCGAATGCCGGCGTCGATAGGGGGCGACGCCTCGCCGCGCCCTACATGGTCTTGAGCAACCAGTCGCCGATGTAGTCGATTCCGAGCTGCCGGTTGTCCACCTGGCAGTGCTCGGCGCCGCCCTCCTCGGCGGTGAATATTTTCAGGTGCTTGTTCTTGGAACCCAGCCGCTCGTAGAGCTTTTTCGCTTCGGAAACCGGCACGATGCGGTCATTCTCGCCGTGCAGCACAAGGAATGGGCATTCAACCTTTTCCGCCACGCCTTCAAGGGTAAACTTCTTGGCCCACTCCAGCGCCGTGTCATTATCCGGTGCCCCGACGACCCATCGGAACTGGAACACCGATGTGGAGCTTGTGCGTGGATCGACGGCGAGGGCAGCCTTGTTCCCGGCGACCCAGTCGTAGATGCTCCAGTGCATCGCTCCCAGGGCGACGCCCGCAGCGTAGCGCTTTTCAAAAGCGCAGATGCGCGGCGCCTGATACCCGCCGAAGCTGTACCCCATGACGGCCACGCGTGCGGGGTCAACCTCGGGGCGGGAGGCGACATAGTCGTAGGCGGCCGTACCCGCGACCTCGTAATCGTGTCGGCTGTAGATGTTGCGCAGGCGCAGCGGCTCCGATTGTCCCGGCCCGTCGATGGCCAGCGTGTTGATGCCGCGCTTCTGGAAATCAAGCCCGGCGAAGATCACGCTCATCTCCTTGGCATTGTCCATGCCGTCGAACAGGACGACCGTCGGTCGCTTGCCAAGTCCGCGCCCCTTCACGAACCAGGCGGGCAGGCTCGTGTTCTCGTAGTCGACCTCGACGCGCTCGATGTCCGGATGCAGCCGCTGCATCGCCGCCTGGTAGCAGCGCAGCGCCTTGCGATACATGGCGAGTTTTTCCTCACCCGGCGGAATGAAGCGCTCGGCGCTGTAATAGTAGTTGGCTGCACGCATATACTGGTTGCCGGCGGTGATCGGGCGGCCGTCGGCGTCGGCCTCATCGCCGATCCTGGCGACGCGATCGGCCTCGCGCGACCATTCCTCCGCCCAGGCTTTGTCGAGCTCGGGCTCATGCGCCCGCGCCTTCAGCCGCTGCGTGATCAGATCGATCTCGGCCATGGCGGCGGCACCATAGGCGACCATGCCCTTGACGATCTGCATGGCGTTGCTCCAGCGCAGATTGCCGGGGAAGGTGACGGCCCAGGTCGGTTCGCTCGGTGTCGTTACCATCGTGCATCCTCAAGACGTCAATTGGTCCCAAACCCATCGGGCACATCCGAACAATAGGCGATCGGCGTGGCGCTTCGCCACAAGCTGCAAGCCGACCGGCATGCCGGAAGGCCCGGTGAACACCGGCAGGGTGATGGCCGGCACGTGCAGCGTGGTCCAGAGCTGGAACAGGGGCACGCCGTCGAAGGCGAACGTGCCATGCGGCGCCTCGCCGAAGGCAGCCGGCGTCAGCAGCGCGTCATAGCGGCAATCGGCGAACAGTGCATCCATGCGTCTGCGGCACTCCTCGGCCAGCAGCTTTGCCGCCGTGTAGCGCTCAAAGTCACCCTTGATGCCGTCGTCGAGCCGCCCGCCGCGCAACGTCTCGCTGATCGCTTGCCAGTGCCGTTCGATCTCGAAGGTGAAGGTGCGGGCGAACTCGAAACTCGAAATCGAGCGGTGCGCCTCGTTGAGCCGCTCAAAGCCGTCCGGCAGCGCCACGTCGACGATGCCCGCGCCGGCGCGCGCAAGGCGTTCGGCCGCCTCCTCCAGGGCGCGGCGTGTTGCCGGTTGGACCTCATCCCAGACATGGGTGCGGGCAAGACCGAGGCGCGGCGGCCGGCTGAACCGCTCGACCGGCCGGGGCGGAATGCCAGCCAGCACATCGCGGTAGAGCGCCACGTCCTCGATCGAGCGTGCGAGGATGCCGAGCGTGTCGAGCGAGCCGGACGCCTCCATCACGCCGTGCATGCGATGCTCGCCGTAGGTCGGCCGGTAGCCGACGATGCCGCAAAACGAGGCCGGGCGGATGGTCGAACCGGTGGTCTGGGTGCCGAGCGCGATCGGCACCATGAAGTCGGCGACGGCCGCGGCCGAGCCGCTGGACGAGCCGCCGGGCGTGCGCGCGAGGTCGCGCGGATTGCGGGTTGGACCGGGATGCAGGTTGGCGAATTCCGTGGTGACGGTCTTGCCGACGAGCACGCCCCCCGCCTTGCGCGAAAGTGCTACGCAGGCGGCATCCCGCCCCGGGCGGCGGCCCTTGTGGATCGGCGTGCCCCACTCCGTCGGCAAATCGAAGGTGTCGATGATGTCCTTGACGCCGAACGGTACGCCCGCAAGCGGACCATGCGCGCCCCGCCGATCGAGCGCCCGCGCCGCGGCCAGCGCCGCCGCGGGATCGAGATGCGCAAAGGCCTGCACCTGCGGCTCGCGTTCGGCGATCCGCTCAAGGCAGGCGTGCATGACGGCCTCGCAGGTCGCCCGGCCCTGGCCGATGGCCGCGACGATCTCGGTGGCGGTCCATTCGTTCAGCGGTTTGATGATGCGGATCCCTTGCTGCGGCGACCGCCATTGAACCACAATTCGTTTCGAGCGGTAGACCAGAGAGGACGCCATGCCCAAAAAACAGATCAGCTCCGACAAGATCGCCAAGCCGAACGGTCATTTCTCGCAGGCCACCATGATCGAGGCGCGCGGACGACTCGTGTTCATCTCCGGCATGACCGCGCGCCGGCCCGACGGTACCATTGCCGGGATCGGTGACATCGAGGCGCAGACCCGCCAGGTGTGTGAGAACGTCAAGGCCGCGGTCGAGGCTGCGGGGGGCACCATGGATGACATCTGCCGCGTCGACGTCTATGTGCGCAACATGGAGCACTTCGAGAAAATCCACAAAGTACGCCGCGAGTACTTCAAGCCGCCGGCGCCGGCCTCCACCATGGTCGAGGTCACCAAGATGACGTCGCCCGAGTACCTGATCGAGATCAACGCGATTGCGGTGCTGGAGTGACGTCGGAGGCGTGCGGCGGCGGCGCACGGCCTCATTTCGTGAGCTGCGGCAGGATGGTGATGATCTCGGGAAACAGCGTGAACAGCGCCATGGCCGCGACCGTCGCCCAGACGAACATCCAGGCCGGGCGATAGAGCTGGGCGAGCGTCATTTCCGGCACCGCGGCCTTGAGCGCGAAGATGATGTAGCCGAACGGCGGCGTGATCGCGCCCACCACCATGTTGATCAAGAACTGCATCCAGAACCAGACCGGATCGAAATTGAGTTCCTTGATCAGCGGATCGTAGATCGGGATCAGCACCATCATCAGGCCGATCTGGTCGACGAACATGCAAAGCACGAACGGCAAGAGCATCATCAGCAGAAAGATCAGCCAGCGGTTCTCCTTCAGCGCGGCGATGGCGCCCGCCAGCTCCTGCACCGCCCCGGTGAAGGCCAGAACCTGACCGAACAGGATTGCGCTCGCCATGATGACGAGGATGACGGCCGAGAGCACGGCGGAATCGCCGGCCGCCTGCAGATAGTCCTTCAGCCCCATCTTGCGGTGGTAGAACGACTCGATCAGCGCGGCGAGCGTGCCGAGCGCGGCGGCCTCGGAGGCGGTGGCAAAATCGACCATGATCAGCCCGACCGCGACAAAGATGATCAGGCTGAACGGAATCATCTGCGCGAGCGCGGCGAGCTTTTCGCGGCGGGACGGCGGCTCGTAGGATTCCTGCGGCGCGAGCGCCGGATTGAGCCACACCTTGAAGGCGACGATACCGACATAGATCACGGTCAGCACGATGCCGGGAATGATGCCGGCGATCAAAAGGTCGGCGATCGAAACATTGGCCAGCGTGCCGATGATGATGGCGAGCACGCTCGGCGGGATGATGGGAGCAAGCAGCGCGCCGCCCATCATCACGCCCGCGGTCAGCGCCGGATCGTAACCGCGCTTGACCATCGGCGGCATCACGGCGCGGCCGAGCATGGCGGCGACGGCGATGCCCGAGCCGGCCGGCGCGCCAAGGATGGCCGACAGCGTCAGCGTCATGTGGTACTGGCGCCCGCGCACGCCGCCGACCAGCTTGTCGATGGCCGAGAACAGAACGTCGATCGAGCCCGAGCGCATCAGGATCTCGCCCATCAGCACGTAGAGGGGGACGGTGGTGAGCGCCTCCGTCGTGGTCACCGCGAAGATGCTGTTGGCGATCATGCCAAAGCCGGCCTCGCCGAAGAGAACGACCACGCTCGCCCCGATCAGCAGGATGAAGCACAGATAGACCGGCAGGCCGGTGAGGAACAGCGCCACCAGCGCGACCAGGCCGAGCGACAGAACGGCAAGCGTGCTCATGTGCGCGCCTCGGGCCCGGCATGCGGGACCAGCGACAGCTCGGGGGTGATCGGCCGGCCGCCGCTGCAGAGAAGGCGCAGATACCAGAGCGCGGAATTGCCGAATCCGAAGGTGATGAAGGCCGAGAGCCACCATTTCGGGATGACGAGGTTGCCGATGGTCTCGACCGCACCGAGGTATTGGGCGATGTTCTCGCCCAGGCTGACGTAGGTGACGAAGCCGCAGAGCACGAGGCCGCAGAGGTTGAGCGCGAACGCCAGACGCCGGGCCTGGCCGGGACAGAGGTCGGCGAGCAGCGTCACCGCGATGTGCATGCCCGCCCGCACCGCATGCGGGACGGCGAGAAAGGTCATCGCCAGCATCAGGAAGGTGATGACTTCGAGGCTCCAGCGCGTCGGCGCATTGAGGAAGTAGCGGAACACGACCTCCATGCAGTAGAGGAAGCCCATCGCCAGGAGCGCCAAGGCGGCGAGCATGTAGCCGAGATCGGTCAGAAGGCCGTGCAGGCGCAGGAGAGGACGCAGCATGGTCGGGCACCTGCTGCAACGTCACGGCCGGGTTGGTCCCGGCCGTCTCGCTGGGGAGCTCTTGCGCTCCCAAGCGGTATCGCCGGGCCAGGCCGACGGCGAAGCCCGGCAATGACGCTGCGGGGTTGGGCGGTTATTTCAACATTCCCTTGCTCTTGAGGAATGCCTGAAATTCCTTGGCGCGGTCGCCGGTCGCCTTGGAGTTCAGCGTCGTGGCCCAGATCCCCTCGTTGAACGCCTTGACCGCGGCAGCGAACTTTTGCGGATTGAGCTGGCTTGGTACCGCGCCGGCCTTCATCAGCGTCTCGTTTTCCTGCTTCTGGGTTTCCTCCATCGCCTCCATGCCCGGCACTTCGAGGGCGGCGGCCTCGTCGACCATCACCTTCTGCACGTCGGGCGCGAGTTTGGCGAAGGTGCCCTGATGCACGAAGAAGAACTGATAGATATAGCCGAAGCTCGGACGGACGGCGTACTTGGCGACCTCGTGCCACTTCAGGTCGGGTGCGCCGGTGATCGGCCCGGTCGCGCCATCGATCGTGCCCTTCTGAATGGCCGGGTAGACTTCGCCGATCTGCAGGTTCAGCATGCTGCCCCCAAGCGACTGGATGAAGGCGAGGAACAGCGGATTGCCGCGCAGCCGCCGGCCTTTGAGATCGCCGTCGGGCCCCACGGGCTCGCGCAACACCACCTGATAGGCGCCAGTGCCGGCCTTCTGACCCGGAATGATCGCCAGCAGCTTGAGATTGAAGCGCTCGTATTCCTTGGCGAGATAATCGAACACGCCGGCTTCGCGGAATTTCTTCGGGTCCGGATCGATGGCGTAGATGCCGAATGAAACCGACGTGGTTCCGACGTGGTAGGGCTGCACGGTGAAGAACACATCGAAGGCGCCGCTCGAAGCCGGCTGGAACTGCTGGAAGGCGTTGACGACCTCCGGGCCACTGATGCGGAACTTGACCTTGTTGCCGGTCTTGGCGGCGACGGTGTCGGCGTACTTTTGCACCAGGATTTTGGTCGGTGGATAACGCTGGTCGAAGGCATTGAGCAGGCGCAGCTCCTGCTGCGCCGCCGCGCCGCCGCTGAAGGCTACCGATCCGATGACTGCATAGAGAACGCGCCGCATGTTATCCTCCCTTTTCGTTGTCGTTGTCTTGAATGCACGCCGCCGATCGGGCGCCGGGCCGGTTCGCGGCCCCGTCTCGCCGACCCTGTCGGACGACGGGAGCCGAAGTCGGTTGATCGTTCCACGCTCATCGCGCCGGAATCCCTAGATCACGCTTGCCGCGCGAAGCTTGGCGATCTCGCCCGTATCATAGCCGAGTTCGGTCAGCACTTCGTCGGTGTGTTGGCCGAGCGTCGGCGCCGCGAGATCGCTGCCATCGCGGCCGCCGTCGATGCGCACCGGCCGCCGGATCGTCAGCACGTCGCCTTCGGTCGGATGCGTGAGCGTACGGAAGGTGTGCAGATGACGAACCTGTTCGTCCTCGATCACTTCGGGAATGGTGTGCACCGGAGCAAACGGCACGTCGTTGGCTTCGAGCAACGCCATCCACTCAACGCGCGGCTTCCGCGCGAAGGCCTCGCCAAGAACGCGCGTCAGTTCGACGAAGTTGCGGATGCGTGCATCGCGTGAGGCGAAGCGCGGGTCCTGCGCAAGCTCCGGCCGGCCGAGCGCGGTCAGAAGTCCCTCCCAGAACTTCGGTTGCGACGACAGGTGCACTGCAATCAGCTTGCCGTCGGCGCAGCGAAAGGCAAAGGAGTGAGAGCTTGCCACCCGCGTCAAGGGATCGTTGCGGATGCCCATCTGGGTGTGGTTGGCGAACGGGTCGGGGATAAAGGCGATCGCCGCCTCCAGCATGTTGACCTCGACCCGGCGACCGCGGCCGGTCCTCTCGCGCTCGTAGAGCGCGCCGAGAATACCGTAACAGGCAAACATGCCGGTCGCATTGTCCGGGATGGTCGGACCGCAGACTTGCGGCGCCTGTGGATCGAGCATGAGGCTTGCGATGCCGGACAGCGCAAGCCCGACGCTGTCATAGGCCGGGCGGCCGGAATAGGGGCCGGTTGCGCCAAAGCCCGTAATCGAGCAGTGGATCAGGCGAGGATGGTCGGCGCGCAGCGCGTCGACGGAAAATCCCAGGCGGTCCATGACGCCGGCGCGGTAGTTTTCGAGCAGAATGTCCGCGCGGGCAAGCAGCTTGCGCAGGACCGCCTGGCCCTGCGCATGGCGCAGGTCGAGCTTGATCGATCGCTTGCCGCGGTTGTAGGCGACGAAATGCGGGCTGTAGAGCCCGCCGCGGAAACTCCTGAAGGGGTCGCCGCCCTGCGGATGCTCCACCTTGATCACTTCGGCGCCGAGATCGGCAAGCATCATGCCGGCGAGCGGCGCCGTGATCATGGTGCCGAGCTCGACCACGCGCACGCCCTGCAGCACCGCGGTCATCGTCGTCCCCCATGCCAATGACAGGGGCCATCGCCGTTCGCAGCACGGGCGGCGGCGCCGAGCGGCAAAAAAGCGGCGAAGTCGCGTGAATCGCGCCGCGCGCCGTTCATCCCGCTCCGGTTTGTGGCATCGTTGCCCGCAACGCCTGCCGCTGCCGGGGAGGGGATGGGCCGCGTCTGCCGCGGGTGCCTGCGCCAGAACTGCATGAAGCGGCTCAATTGATCGTCTGTCCGCCGTCCACCAGGATCGAGGCGCCGTGCACGTAGCTCGCCGCATCCGAGACAAGGAAGGCTGCGACGTTGGCGATTTCGTCGCATTCGGCGAAGCGCCCGAGCATGACCTTCTGCAGCGTGCCGGCCGGATCGGCGCGGCCGGTGTCGAAATAGCCCTTCACGCGCGGCGACAGCGTCGGTCCCGGACAAATCGAGTTTACGCGCAACCCTTTCGGCCCGTAGTCGACCGCAAGCTGTCGGGTGAACGACACGACGCCGCCCTTGGCCGCGCAATAGACCGGCATCTGCGCATTGCCGATATGGGCGAAGGTCGAGGCGACGTTGAGGATCGAGGGCTTGTCCGCCTGCAGCAGCAGCGGAATGAAGTCACGACACATGAAATAGACGCTATCGAGATCGACCGCCATCAGTTCGCGCCATTTGTCGGTTGCAAGCTCGGTGACGGGCGAGATGAAATTGTTTCCCGCGTTGTTGACCACGGCCTTGGCGCGGCCGAAGCGGTCCTTGACGAAGTCGCGCAGCCTTCGGACGTCGGCCTCCTTCGACACGTCGGCCGAGAACGTTTCGGCCTTGCCGCCGCTCGTTGCGATCGCGGCCTTCACCTCATCGAGTTTCGACTGCGTGCGCGCGACCAGGACGACGGTGGCACCGAGCTCGGCCAAGGCTTCCGCGGTCGAGCGCCCGATGCCGGTGCCCGCCCCGGTCACGACCACAACTTCGCCGTTGAACTGCAAAGCTTTGAGCACGCCATCCCCTCCGTGTCGCACCTGCCCGCATCGGCAGTGCCGCCGTCATTCAGCCGCCCGCACCTCCATGCCGCCGTACTCCTTGTCGGTCAGGGTCTGAACCGCCGGCAGCACCTCGCGCGCGAACAGGCGGATGTTGCGCTCGGTCAGGTCGCGCGGAAGCGTTCCGAATTGCAGCAGGCAGAGCAGGTTCTGGAAGCCGAGCAGGCGGTGCGTATCCATGAGCTGCTTGCGCACGGTGTCGGGGCTGCCGCACAGGATGATGCCCTGCTCGATCAGGCTATCGACGGTGTGTTCCTGGCCGCTGACCGAGCGCTTGTGACTGCGCATGTTCTTCAGCGACTTGGCGGACAGGTATCCCGGCGGAAACAGCATTTCGAACGGCAGCCGCAGCAGGCGGTTGAACAGCACCTCGATGTGCGGCTTGGCCTCGTCGCGCGCCTTCTGATCGCTGTCGGACACGTACACCGGCGTCGACCAGCCGATCTGGTCGGAGCTTGCGGTGTAGCCGTACATGGTCTGCGCGCATTCGCGATAGTAGTTGAGATAGCGCGCCACCGACTGAATCGGGCTGTAGGCCTGCAGGTAGACGTACTTGCGCGAAGGGTGTGCCGCCCATTCGATGGTTTCGGTCGAGCCGGTGGACGGCGCCCAGATCGGCGGGTGTGGCTGCTGGTAGGGCCTGGGCCAGACGTTGACGTATTCGAAGTGATAGAACTTGCCTTCGAAGGCGAACGGCCCGGGCCGCGTCCAGGCCTGGACCACGAGATCGTGCGCCTCCTGGAAGCGTGCGTGCGAGACGGTGGGGTTGACGCCCATCGAGTAGTACTCGGCGCCGATCCCGCGCACCATGCCGGAAATCAGCCGCCCGCCGGTGATGCAGTCGATCATGGCGTGCTCCTCGGCCAGCGTCAGCGGATGCTCGCGCAGGCAGAAGGCGCTGCCGAGGATGGCGATCTTGACGTTTCGCGTGCGCCGCGCGAGCGCCGCCGCCATCACCACCGGGGAGGGCATCAAGCCATAGGCGTTCTGGTGGTGCTCGTTGACCGAAACGCCATCGTAACCGAGCTCGGCGACGAGCTCGAGTTCGTCCAGGTAGCGATTGTAGAGTTCGTGCCCCTTCTTCGGATCGAAATAGGTGTTGGGAAGCACCACCCAGGCGGCGCGGTACTTCTCCGCGTAGCCCATGTCCAGATGCGCATAGGGCATCAGGTGGAAGGCGAAGACCTTCATCGCGCGGCACTCCGGCTCTGGATGAACTGTGTCACCTCGTTCGCGAAGGCTTCGGGCTGCTCGATGTGCGGCAAGTGCGCACAATCGGGAAGCACAGCCATGGTGGCGCCTCCGATCCGGCTTTGCAGCGCCTCGGCATAGGCCGGCGGAATCACCCGGTCCTCGCGCCCCCAGACGATATGCGTCGGCACGTCGACACGATGCAGCCAGCGGTCGAGCTTCGGGCTGAACAGGCGCGGCGACCAGGAATAGCGCGCGGCGGCGGCGCGGTTGCGGTCGTAGATGTCCTCGAGCTCCGGGGTGGCGCGCCAGGACCTGATCCAGGCCGCCCCGCCGTCACCGGCAAACAGCATTTTCAGCAGATCATCCTCGGCACAGACGAACATGTCGGCGCGCGGCACGCCCTTGACGCGAATGCCGGCGCTGCCGATGAGCACGAGCGAACCGAGGCGCGCGGTCGAGCGGATGGCCATTTCCAGCGCCACCCAGCCGCCGATGCAATGCCCGACGAGATGCACGCCGTCGAGGTCGAGCACTTCCAGGACGTCGAGGTAAAAATAGGCGAGGTCGGAGGCGTCGTCGATCAGATCGGAATCGCCCGAGCGCCCGAAGCCCGGATGATCGGGCGCGATCACATCGAAGTGGCGCGCGAGCGCATCGAGGCCGGGCTCGGAGCCATTCAGTCCCTGCGCACCGTGCAGGAACAGGAGCGGTTCGCCCCGGCCCGCGCGTCGCAGGTGCAGCCTGCAGCCGCGCACGTCGATCTCGGTGGCCTCCACCTGTCGGCCTCCCTGGCTCCGACCTGCGCGGTCGCACGCCGCGCTTGCGATCGCCGGACGATCGTTAGGTTCCTATCATAATGGGGTATTGTCAACGATGCGCAGGGGCGGCATGGTTTGCGGGTCTGAAATCCGCCTTCGGACGCCGCCGCGTGAAACGAACGTATTCCGCGCCGAACGGATCGGGTGGGCGCCGCCGCCGGTCCCGCTACAATCATCTGCGCCTGGAGGAGACCGTCGGCTTTTTGCTGGCGGATGCCACACGCACCATGACGCGCACGTTCTCCGCGCGCATCGCCGGCCACGGCGTCGGCATGGGCATTTTCCAGCTTCTGCGCATCCTCTGGGAGGAGGACGGGCTGACGCAAAGCGAGCTTGCCGCACGTGCGCGCATTCGCGGGCCTTCCGCCGCAGGCGCCCTGCAAGAGCTTGACCGCCGCGGTTTCGTGCGCCGCATCACCGACAAGGACGACCGTCGCAAGGTGCGCGTTCTGCTGACACCGGCCGGACGCAGGCTCTATGACGTCGTCATGCCCGACATCGATGTGACCAACCGCATGATGCTGTCCGGCTTCAGCGCCTCCGAGCAGCGCACGCTCAAGCGCATGCTGCATCGCATGCGGCACAATCTCGCCGCCGCGAGCGCGCAACGCCTGCGCCGCTAGCCGACCCGCTTGCTGGCGTTCGTTCGCGGATGGGCGGGCCGCTTGCGCCGCGGGCCGGGCCCGCGTACGGCGTGTTACGCGCCCGCCTTCTCGTGGCCGCCGAGCCCGGGCCGGTACCGGCCGCCGAGGAAATCGCCGATCCCCTCGCTGCGCCAGGAGTCCTTCTGTCGCAGCGTGAGCTGGTCGGACTTGGCGGCGGCAAAGTTGAGCGCGGCTTCCGCACTCATTTCCAGCGAGAAGCGGTATCCGTCCTTGCAGGCGGTGAGCGCGTCGGGGTCTTTTTGCGCGATCTCCCGCGCCAGCGCCATCACCTCCTTCCGCAGGTCTGCAAGCGGATAGGCCGCGTTGACGAAACCGATCTCGGCGGCACGGTCGCCGTTGAAGGTGCGGCCGGTCATGGCGTAGTAGAGCGCATCCCGCGGGCGCAGGAGGTTGGCGAGCGATTTCGACACGCTGCCGCCGGGAAAGTGCTTGAAGTTGATCTCGGACAGCCCGAACGTCGCCTCCTTGGCGGCAAAGGCGAGATCGCAGCCCTCGACGATGGAAAAGGCGCCGCCGAAACAATAGCCGTTGACCATGGCGATCGTCGGCTTCGGATAGTAGCGCAGCGTGCGAAAGCGCCACTCGGTGGCGATGCGGAAGATGCGATCGAATTCTGGCGGATTGTCCTTCAGATCAACGAAGAACTGCTTCAGGTCCATGCCGGCGCAGAAGGATTCGCCGGCGCCGGTGATGACCAGCACGCGCGACGTGGTCTCGTAACGCAGCTTCTCCAGCACGTCCGCCATTTGCAGGTGCAGGCTCGGGCTCATGGCGTTGCGCTTGGCCGGGCGGTTGAGCGTGACAGTGGCGACCGCGTTCTCGATCTCGACCAGTACGGTGTTGGCTTCGGACATGGGTCCCTCGATGATTGTGATGGGCGATGCTGACACGCCGGCGCCGATGCAGCAATCTCACCATCCCGCGGCCGCGCCTGCCTTTCTTGCGGCGACGCTCGGATCGAGCGCCGGATCCCAGTCCTTGGCGATGAACCGGCGGCCGGTGATGCCGTCGGAAGCCTGCGACAGCAACCAGACGATGGGTGCGGCCATCGCCGCGGGTTGCACCAGCCTCTCGCGGTCCGGCATCTCGTCGAGCGGAACCATGCGCGTGTTGCCGGGTCCGCCGGGCACGAGCGCGTTCACGGTCACGCCGGTGCCGGCAAGGTCCTTCGCCCAGATCACGGTTGCGGCCTCGAGCGCCGCCTTGGACGGGCCGTAGGGCGAGAAGCCTTCCATGACCATGGTGGAATGACTCGTCGTGACGTTGACGATACGGCCCCACCCCTGCGCGACCAGCGTTGGCGCGATGGACTTCGCCATTTGAAACGAGCCGGTGATGTTGGTGTCGATCACCTGGCGCCAGGCGTCCGGCTCGTGCTCGTAGAAGCGTCGGCGCCGCGGGCGGCCCGATGCAAGATCGGCGTCCGGCACCGCGATTCCGGCATTGTTGACGAGACCGTGCACCGCGCCGAACCGCTCGGTCGCCGCCTGCACGGCGCGCACGCAATCCGGCCAGTGCGTGATGTCGCATTCGACCGCCACGATCCGCTCTCCGGCGCCCTGCCGGCGCGCCGCCTCCAGCACCTCGCCCATCTCGGTTCGGCAGGAAGGAAGATCGACCGCGGTGACTCGAACCCCTGCCGCAACAAGGCCGAGCGTCATCGCCCGACCCATGCCGCGCGCGGCACCGGTGACGATTGCGGTGATGTCCGTGGGGGCCGTGTTGCTTGGCATTTGCTCCTCCCTTGCATGGGGTCTGTCGGGCCCAGGGGCCGACAGGGTAGCGCCATTGCCGGACCGTTAGGAACCTGTCGATCGGGCCGTCTCGCGCACGCGGCCCCGCCGGCTGAATGTCCGCGCGACCTTAGCCTTGTTATAGAGCCTGGGCCCACTATCATGCCGGCAGCGATCAACGCGCCGTGGGCATCGCGGCGGCGAAGAGGGCCAGGCATATGACTTCCGTCACCTCCGGCGGCGACACGTCGGCGCGCGCACGGCTGTTCGGCGGCAACCGCATGAAACTCGGCGTCATGGCGTTCAACTGCAGCCATGGTTCCACCATCACTACCGTGCCCGAGGCCTGGAAGCTGAACTGGGCCGATACGGTCGAGATCGCGCAGATGGCCGACCGTGCCGGCATGGAGGCGCTGTTGCCGGTGGGGCGCTGGCGCGGCTACGGCGGGCCGTCGAATTTCAACAGCACGACCTATGAGAGCTTCACCTGGGCCTCGGCGCTGGGTGCGCTCACGCGCAACATCGGAATGATCGCCACCTGTCACGTGCCGCTGGTGCATCCGCTGATGGTGGCGAAGATGGCGGCCACCATCGATCACGTCACCAACGGTCGTTTCATCATCAACATCGTCTGCGGCTGGTTCAAGAACGAATTCGATATGTTCGGCGCGCACATGCGCCCGCACGACGATCGCTACAAATATGCCGCCGAGTGGCTTGATTTTCTCCGCCAGGCCTGGACCCGCGAAGACGAGTTCGACTTCAAGAGCGAGACTTTCAACGCCGTCAACGTGTGGAGCCAGCCCAAGCCCGTGCAGAAGCCGCATCCGCCGGTGATGAACGCGGGCGGCTCGCCCGCGGCGCAGGACTTCACCACGCGTTATTGCGACATGAACTTCGTCATCCTTCGCGACCGCACCTTCCTCGAAGGCGCGAAGCGCCAGATCGACCATCTGAAGGCGATGGCGCGTGCCAACGGGCGCGAGACGCGCATCTGGATTCACGTCTATGTGGTGTGTCGCGAAACCGAGAAGGAGGCCAGGGACTATCTGCATTACTATGTCTACGAGAAGGGCGACTGGGAGGCGGCCGGCAATCTCCTGCGCATCTTCGGCCTGCAGACCGAGACGCTCGATCCGAAGACTCTTGAAGGCCATAAGGCGCATTTCATCGCCGGCCACGGCGGCTATCCGCTGGTCGGCACCGCCGAGCAGATCGTCGAGGAACTCGGCAAGCTTGCCGATATCGGGGTGGACGGCTGCCTGATCTCCTGGGTGGACTACAAGAACGAGCTCCGGCAGTGGAACGATGAGGTGATGCCGCTGCTGGTGCAGGCGGGCCTGCGGCAGCCGTTTCCGCCGGCACAGCAGGAGACGGCGCGGTCGCGCGCACCGCAGCATGTCGCGTAGCGTGCACGCCGCGGCGCTTGGATGGGGCGAGCGGACGGGGCGGCGAGATGGGGAGGACAGAATGAAGCACGGCAACCCGACCCCACGGTTTCCGCAAGCTCTTGGCCTCGCTTTAAGAATGCCGCGCGGGGCGCATGCGCGGACCGAAGCCGTCGTCACGATGGACCAACGGCGGCCAGTCTGAACGACAATTGCGGGCTTCGCCGCGTGGCGACCGGCACCGACACCGGATTGATCAATGGACTTTTCGTTTTCCCCCGAGCAGGACGCGATCCGCGAGGCGGTGGAAAAAATCTGCGCTCGCTTTGGTGACGACTACTGGCTCGCGAAAGACCGCGTCGGTGGTTTTCCGGAGGATTTTCACCGCGCCTTCGCCGATGCGGGCTGGCTCGGGATCTGCATTCCGACCGAATACGGCGGGGCCGGCCTCGGCGTCACCGAAGCCGCACTGCTGATGCAAACGATCGCCGAGTCGGGGGCGGGCCTGTCGGGGGCCTCGGCGCTGCATATGAATATCTTCGGGCTCAACCCGGTCGTGGTCTTCGGCAGCGACGAGCAGAAACGACGCATGCTGCCGCCGCTCATTGCGGGCAAGGACAAGGCCTGCTTTGCGGTGACCGAGCCGAACGTCGGCCTCGATACGCTCAAGCTCAAGACCAGGGCGGTGCGCGCAGGCAACCGCTATGCGCTCTCGGGTCAGAAAATCTGGATTTCGACCGCGCAGGTGGCGACCAAGATGCTGATCCTCGCCCGCACCACGCCGCTTGAAGAGGTCAGGCGCCGAACCGAGGGGCTGAGCCTGTTCTATACCGACCTCGACCGACGCTACATCGACGTGCGCGAGATTCCCAAGATGGGTCGGAGCGCCGTCGACTCGAACGAGCTCTTCATCGACGGCTTGCCGGTTCCGGTCGAGGATCGCATCGGCGAGGAGGGGCGGGGGTTCGAATACATCCTGCACGGGATGAACCCGGAGCGCATCCTGATCGGGGCGGAGGCGGTCGGCATCGGCCGGGCGGCCTTGCGCAAGGCTGCGGCCTATGCGCGAGAGCGCATCGTGTTCGACCGGCCGATCGGTCAGAACCAGGGGGTGCAGCATCCGCTCGCGGCCTGCTGGATGCAGTTGGAGGCCGCGAACCTGATGGTGTTCAAGGCGGCCTCGCTCTACGATCGCGCCCAGCCCTGCGCCACGGAAGCCAATGCCGGCAAGTATCTCGCGGGCGAAGCCGCCTTCAAGGCGTGCGAGACCGCGTTGATGACGCATGGCGGCATGGGCTATGCGAAAGAATTCCATGTTGAGCGCTACCTGCGCGAATCGTTGATTGCAAGGATCGCCCCGATCACGCCGCATCTCATCTTGAGCTTCATTGCCGAAAAGGCCTTGGGCCTGCCGAAATCGTACTGAATCTCCCGTGCGCGAGCCTGCCGATGATCGATGATCCACAGCCGGCCGGACCTAAATGGCGGGTGAGGGCGATCCTGCTGAGCGATCGCATCGACACCACCAATCTCGACCACGCCGGCGTCGTCTCCAACACGCCGCTCGCCTACCGGGTCGAGAACGATGCCATCGTCGCCCTGTTTCGCTATGGGGTCGCCGTCTTCGTCGGCTTGACCCCCGAGGCCGAGGAGGAACTGCTGCGCAGCCTCGCCTCCCGCCTGGTGCGGCCGGTCGAGCCGCGCGAAGAGGAAATCGCCTCTATCGTCATCGATCCCGACAAAGACGACAACATCCTGCCCGGTGGCCCGATCCGGCTGCGAAATCCGACGCCCGAGCACCTGATCGTGATTGCCGATGCGCTGTCCAAGAGCGTGGCGCTCGCGCGCGACGAACGGCAGGTGGCGAGCGTGTTCGACATCGTCGAACCGCTTGCGCTTCAGCTTGCCGAGCAAGGCCGGACGCCGGAGGGACGGCGTGCGCTGCTCAAACATATCGGCAATGCGCTGCTCGTGCAGCAGCGGCTGTCGGGGCGCGTGGCGGTGACCGAGAAGCCGGACGTGGTCTGGGACCGCCCCGATCTCGACCGGCTCTACGCGCGGCTCGAGGACGAATACGAGCTGAAGGAGCGTGCCGAGACGCTTTCACGCAAGCTTGGCGTCATTGCCGATACGGCCCGCGTCATGACCGACATCATCGACACCAGGCAGGCGCTGCGGATCGAGGTGATCATCGTGCTGCTGATCGCCTTCGAGATCCTGTTCGGCGGCTATCAGTTCCTGATGCGATGACGCCGCAGGAGCCGCTCAGCGGCGCTGCATTGCCGAGCCCGGCGGGCGCTCGACCTGCGCGCGGGCCGCGGCGGCGCCGCTGCTCGTGCGGCCGGGCAGATGGCGGGCGATGACCGCCGGGTCGACCGCCGACAAGGCGCTGTCGGGCAGGCGGTACCAGACTTCATCCATGCCAAGCAGCGGAATGCCGATGTAGCCGCGCAACGTCAGGCGCTGGCCGTCCGGACTGAGCGTCATCATCGCGCGATAGATGTTGCCGTTGCGCGGATCGAGGATGTTGCCGTCCTCGTAGACCAGTCCTCGCCGCTTCATGTCGCGGATGAACGTCATGCCAAGCAGCGGCTGGTTGCGCCGGTCGTCCGTGCATCGCGCGCAGACTGCGTTCGGATCGTCCTGCGGTCGCGGGAAGTACTTGGCGACCACACCTTCGTAGACGCCGTTGCGCTCCACGAACAGGAACCAGCTGATCGGGCGGCCGTCGTCGTTCACCTTCTGCCACAGGCCGACGACGCTCGGCTCGCTGCGCCGCTGCGCGTGCGGCGTCGTGATGCCGAGCGCGACGACCAACACCGCAACGAGTGCTGCAAGCCTTGCCATCACGCCGCGATCCTCTCCGGTTGCCACGCGAACGCCCTGTCGCGCGAGCGTCCTTCCACTGCCCCGATATTGTGGCTGTTTCGCGGGCCACGCGGGGCCATTTCCAACCCAATTGATGGCATCGTGCGGGCGATGCAAGCCCCCGCTTGCCGGGGCGGGGACAACTCGCGCCGGGGCGGCAGGGAATCCGGTCCTGAGCGACGCGCATGCGCGACGACGATGCAGGCGGATGCGACCACGGGCGGCGTGGTCAGCTCCGCCGGCGCGCGGCGCGCCCGCCGCCAGAGGTGCGTTTGCGGCCGGCGATCGCCGCCCCCCACTTCGCTTCGATGGCGCGAGCCTCCTCGGCGGTCAGCGCCGAGGTCGGCGGGAACCGGTCCTTCCAGGGAAACGGCCGCACCGCCTCGATGATCGCCTTGGAATGCGAGGTCGCTCCCGCGGCCTTCGCCTCGGCGGCGATGCGCGGATCGAGCGCCGAGCTCCAGGCGTTGCGTATGATGTCGATCTGTTCCGAGGGTTCGCAGCGCGTGGTGACGGCCCACATCACGTCGGCGAGATTGGAAGGATCGACGTCGTCGTCGACCACCACGACCAGGCGAGCCATGTAGCTGTTGGCGGCCGCGATCAGCGCCGCGCGCTTGGCATGGCCGGCGTAGCGCTGGCGGATCGCGACCACGGTCATCAATTGTGCGACGTGTTGCCATACGCCTGCGACATCGCTCACGCCGGCCATCTCCAGCTGGCTCCAGATGGAGGCGGCGCGGAACGGCAACCCGAAATGGAAGCGCGGCGGCTTCATCGGCGGCGAACCGAGCAGGATCGGATCGTCGCGATGATGGATGGCGCTGACCTGCATGACCGGGCAGGGTCGCGCCTCGGCGGCATAGTAGCCGGTGAATTCGCCGAACGGGCCTTCCGGCAGGGTGAACTTGTCGGGCGGCAGGAGCTCTCCTTCGAGCACGATCTCGGCGTCGGCCGGCAGCGGCAGGCCGGTGAGCGGACCTGCGTGCACGGCCAGCGGCGCCCCCTTGATCGCGCCGGCGAAATCGTATTCGGACTGGCCGTCCGGCAGATATTCGAATCCGGCAATGAACAGGGCGGGATCCTGGCCCGCGACGACGGCGAGCGGACAGGATTGGCCCTTGTCCCAGTATTTCTTCGCGATCACCGCACCGTGCCGGCCGGGGTGGTCGAACTGGATCGTCACCCGATCGCGTCCGTGCACCTGCACGCGGTAGATCGAGGCGTTGATCCAGCCGTCGTCCGGATCGCGCATGACAACGATGGCGCCCGAGCCGATGAAGGGGCCGCCATCCTTGCGGTGCCAATGCGGCGCCGGAAGCTTGCCCATCTCGACCGCGCGGCCGCGCATGGAATTCTCCAGGAACGCGGCCTTGGCGACGGTCACGGGCCGTTGCGGCGCGAGCGCCTGCCGCTTCTTCATCCAGGCCTTGAGCGCATCGAGCGGCGCGAGCGCAGGGTCGATGCCGAGCGCCAGCGCCGCCCGTTGCGGCGTCGTGGTGGCGTTGGTGAACACGCGGTATCCCGCGGGAAAGCCCTTGACGCGGTCGAACAGGAGTGCCGGGCATTCGCTGGTTCCGGCCGCGACCTCGGTGATGCCGCCGAGTTCGAGGTGGGGGTCGGCGCCCGCGATCCGGCGCAGCGCCCCGATTGTCTCCACCTGCTTGATGAAGCCACGCAAGTCCTTGTAGATCACGGCACCACCCCGAGATTGCGTTCCGCGATCCCCATTAAACATGAGGGAGCAATGCATGCGCTACATCGACGCGTTCAATCATTTCAGCCCCAAGCGCTATTTCGATGCGTTGCTCGACTCGCCGGCCGGTCGCAAGGACCTGGGCAAGCGGGTGCGCGGCATTCCCGCGCTGTGGGACATCGACGTGCGGCTGAAGGTGGTCGACCAGTTCTCCGATTATACGCAGGTGCTCTCGCTCGGCATGCCGATGGTCGACCGCCTGTGGGGGCCGGAGCAGTCACCGGAGATGGCGAAACTTGCCAACGACGGACTGGCCGAGGTCGTGGCGCGGTATCCCGATCGCTTCGTCGGCTATACGGCCGTCGTGCCGATGAATGCGCCGGAGGCGGCGGTAAGGGAAGCCGAACGGGCGCTCAAGAATGGGGCCAACGGCATCCAGCTCGGCACCAACGTCAACGGCCGGCCGATCGACGGCAAGGAATTCTGGCCGCTCTATGAAACCATCGCCAAGTCGGGCCGGCCGATCCTGCTGCACCCGGCCCGCCAGCGCGAGATGCCCGATTATCTGGGCGAGGAGAAATCGAAATACGAAATCTGCTCGGTGCTCGGCTGGCCGTTCGAGACCGGCGTGACGCTGTCGCGCTTCGTCTTCTCCAAGATCATGGACAGCTATCCCGACCTGAAGATCGTGTCCCACCACCTGGGCGGAGTGATTCCGTATCTTGAAGGCCGCGTCGCCCATTCCTTCGACCAGATGGGGGCGCGCACCTCCGACGAGGATTACGAGGCGCTGCGCAAGAGCCTGAAGAAGCGGCCGTTCGACTACTTCAAGGAGTTCTACGCCGATACCGCGATCGAGGGCGCGCGTGCGCCTATGATCTGCGGGCTGGACTTCTTCGGACCCGACCGCGTGCTGTTTGCTTCCGATTGCCCCTTCGACAAGGAGAAGGGGCCGGGCTACATCCGCTCGACCATCGCGGTTCTGGAGTCGATCGAAATGCCGGCACAGATGCGCGAGAAGATCAGCCACAAGAACGCCCAGAGGTTGTTCGGCGTGACGTAGCGCGGGCCGCGTCCGTCCGGGCCACTCGCCTGTACGGCGCGTCGGACCGCGGCTCGGCCGCGCATGCATGGCCTGCCGGGGCTGCAATGCGCCGGCGCCGCTGGCGAGAGCGGCGCGATGGGCTATTGTGGGCGCAAGCCGGAAACCGGCCAGTCAGGGAGGAATTCCGATGTCGCAGGATCGGGCGGCGGCCGCCGCCGCCGTGGCGGCGCTTGTCGCCGCGCTCAGCGTTTCACCAATCGCGCCCGCACGGGCGCAGGCCGATTTCCCCACCCGCCCGATGACGCTGGTGGTGCCCTACCCGGCCGGCGGGGCCGCCGATCTGCTCTGCCGCTTTGCCGCCGAAAAGGCGACCGCGGCGCTCGGCCAGCAGATGGTGGTCGAGAACCGGCCGGGCGGCGCCGGCGGCCGCATCGGCATCGAGCAGGTGCTGCGCGCTCCGCCCGACGGCTATACGCTGCTCTGCGCAACCCAGCTCAATTACAGCATCACGCACCTGTTGTTCACCAAGGCGGCATTCGATCCGCGCCCGCTCGAGCCGGTCAGCCTGCTCGCGACCTATCCGCTGATCATCCTGTTGCGGCAGGATTTCCCGGCCAACAACCTGAAGGAGTTCATCGATTACGCGAAGGCCAACCCCGGCAAGGTCAATTACGGGCACCAGGGCCGCGGCAACACCGGTGAACTGCTCGGCGAATTGATGATGCTGAAGGCGGGCTTTCGCATGACGCAGGTGCCCTATCGCGGCAGCGCGCCGGCGATCAAGGACCTGCTCGCCGGAACGATCGATATGGTTCCCGACTACCTGCTCGCCAACAAGGGCAGCATCGACGCCGGCAAGCTGAAGTTCGTTGCGGTGGCGAGTGAGCAGCGGCTCAACGACTACCCCAACGTGCCGACGGTCGCGGAAACCCTTCCCGGGGTGACCTCCATCACCTGGATGGCGGTGTCGGCGCCGCCCAAGACACCGCAGGCGATCGTGCAGAAGATTTCCATGGCGATCCAGAAGGGCTTCCAGGATGCCGACATGCAGGCGCGCATTCGCAGGCTCGAGGCGACGCCGCAGGGCACGACGCCCGAGCGCATGCGGGCCATGATCCAGCAGAGCTTCGAAACCTGGGCGCCGGTGGTCGAGGCCGCGAAGATCGCAATCGATTGACGGTGTTCCATGACCGGCGGCCTGCCGTGCCGCTTCGAGCGGAAGGGCGCGGGCGGGCGCCGCGTGGGCCTCAGGCGGCGTGGGCGACGATCTGGAAGATTGCGCCGATGACCGTCATGCCGACGGCGATGGCACCGAGCGGCAGCAGCACCTCGACCGCAGCGTTGCTGCATCGGGTCCGGTCCTGCTGGGTGGAAAGGTCCCCGCGCAGCCAGTCGCGGAAGGAACGGGGGGCCTGCACCGGCCCGTCCGGCTGCCGCCCGTGCCTGTGGCCGGTCCGCCAGAGAATGACCGGAATTGCGACGGCGATCAGGATGAATCCGTTCACGACGACGAGCAGATAGTCGGCATACGCGTCGCCGGCAAAAGCCCAGACCGCGATCGCAAACCAGAGCGCGATAACGCCGAGCACGAGATACAGACGCGGATGCAGCTGGTCGAAAACGGCGCGGGCGTGGCGCCCGTTGGGTTGCTTCATGGCAGCCTCCTGGCCCAATCGTTGCGGGCCGCGCGTCGGGCGGCGCGCTTGCGAACGAGACAATCGAGCCGCCGATCCGGTGTGGCAACGATCGACGGCGCAGGGCGATCCGCCGGGAACGGCGACGGTCGAACAAATTTTCTTGTGCTTGTTTGCGTTGACCGAGGGGCGGTGGCGGCCGGCTAATGCGCCACGAGGTTGCGCAGGTCCTTCAGCCGGCCTTCGAGGAAAGCGGCGAGGTTGGGTTCCACGATCTGCAGCGTCTGCTCGACGAAGACATCGCTGCGACCGCCGATGTTGGGCGTGATGATCACGTTGGGCATGCGCCACAGCGGGTTGTCCGGCGGCAGCGGCTGCTTCTGGAAAATGTCGAGGCCCGCACCTGCGATCTTGCCCGCTTGCAGGTGTTCGATCAGCGCGTCCTCGTCGAGCACGCCGCCACGCGCAAGGTTGATCAGGAAGGCCGACGGTTTCATCGCCGCGATCACCGCGCGGTTGACGAGATGATGCGTGTCCGGCGAATAGGGTACAAGCAGCATCAGGAAGTCGGCCCGTGCCGCCTGCCGGACGAGTTCGCTGCGCGGATGCACCTCGTCGAAATGCGCCGCCTCCCGCCTGCCGGCACTGATGCCGATCACGGTCATTCCGAACAGCTTGCAGCGCTCCGCCAGGTGCTCGGCCAGGACGCCCAGACCGACAATGACGATGGTCTTGCCGTGCAGGATCGGCTGGCCCCATTGCTCCCATTTGGCCGCCGCCTGGTTGCGCTGCATCCGGCGGAAGTCGCGCGCAAGCGCGATCATGTTGAGAAAGGCAAGCTCGCTCATCTGCGGACCGTGGATGCCGCGCGTCGAGGTCAGAAGCACATGCGGCGGCAAAACGCCCGGCGCGGTCAGCGTGTCGGTGCCGGTGGTGAGCGCCTGAATCCACCTCAGCTTCGGCGCCGCGTCGATCAACGACTTGGGAATATGATGGCCGAGCCCGATGATCACTTCGACGCCGGCAACGATCCGCTCCGCCTCCTTTGCATTGTGCAGGGCGTGAAAGACGACGGCGGGAAAACGCCCCGCCAGCCGCTCGCGGTATTGTTGCGCGTTCATGTCGAGAATGAGAACCTCTGTCACGCCGAAATCCTCCTGCTGCCGCTGGCGCGGCACGATAGTACAGCGCCGAGCGGCATGGCCAGACGGAGAACGTCATGAACACCGAGCGAGTCGCCGTCCGCGTCTCCGACACCGAGATGAACCGGCGCTGGGGCGCGGTGCGTCACCTGATGCGCGAACGCGGCATCCAGGCGCTGGTCGCCTATGGCACCGAGGACTGGCTTGGCGGGCACGCCCGCTGGTTCACCGATATCCCGGCTCACAACGGCTATGGCCGCACCGTCGTCTTCCATGCCGACGACCTGATGACGGTGGTCGAGCAGGGCAATTTCGGCGAGCACCGCCAACTCAACGGCCGGGATCCCTATCACCGGGGGGTGGGGGAGATCGTCACCACCTCGTTCTTCTCCTCCGTGCATTACACGACCGCCTATCAGGGACATATCGTCCGCGACCTTCTGCTCAAGCGCGGCTACAGGACCATCGGCTTCGTCGTCCCCGCCTCGATGCCTTATCGGCTGCTGGAATCGATCACCCGCGATTACGAAGGGCTCACGGTGTTCGACGTGACCGATGAGATCGATCGGCTGATCGCGATCAAGAGCGACGAGGAACTCGACTTGCTGCGCCGCTGTGCGGCCATGCAGGACGAAATCTTCCTCAAGGTGCTGGCAAAGATCAGGCCCGGCCTGCGCGATGTGGACGTGACCGCCATGGCCTGGCGCGAAGGCTGGGTGCGCGGCTCTTCGCAGGGCATCTACCTCGGCGGCTCGTCGCCGATCGGACAACCCTCGCTGCTGCTCGGGCGGCATTTCCAGGACCGCACCCTGCAGGCGGGCGATCATCTGAGCTTTCTCATCGAGGTGAACGGGCCGGGCGGCTATTTCACCGAAGTCGGCCGCACCATCGTGCTTGGCAACGCCACGTCGAGGCTCAAGGAGCACTTTGCCGCTGCCTTGGAGGCGCAGGACCATTCCGCAAGCCTGCTCAAGCCGGGCACGCTCTGCCGCGACGTGGCGCATGCACACGACGAATTCATGCTCGGGAAAGGCCTGCCCGCCGAACTGCGTCTCTACAGCCACGGGCAGGGCTACGACATGGTCGAGCGGCCGCTGATCCGTGTCGATGAGCCGATGGCCATCGAAGCCGGCATGTGCCTTGCGGTGCATCCGAACTATGCGCTCGCCGATCTCTTCATGATCGTGTGCGACAACTACATCGTCACAGCGCAGGGCGCCGAGCGAATCCACAAGACCGAGCGCAGGATATTCGAAGTGTCATAACGCGCGGCAACTGCGGGCGCTCATGGTTGTGCCACCCAGGCCGCGATCAGGTCGCCGCGTTTGGCGAGATATTCGCGAAACCATATTGTGTAGCGCTCGGGGTTGGCGCGCACGTCGGCGGAGAGTTCGGCGAACGGCATCCACTTCCAGTCGCTCACCTCGGCCGGATCGGGCTTGACCGGCCCCTCGTAGCGGCCGCCGAACACGTGCACCACCTCATTCTCGATCAGTCCGTCGGACACCGGCGTGTGATAGTGCAGCACGAAGAGCGGTTCGAGCGGGCAGTCGATCCCCATCTCCTGGCTGAGGCGGCGCTGCGCCGCGGCAGCGACGCTTTCGCCCGGATAGGGGTGGCTGCAGCAGGCGTTGGTCCATAGGCCGCCGGAATGGTATTTCACCGGGTTCCGGCGTTGCAGCAGGAAGGCTCCGGCCGCGTTGCGCACGAGCGCGGAAATGGCTCGGTGCTTCAACCCGCGCCGGTGGGCGTCGAGCTTGCCCGCGGTTCCCACGGCAATATCGTCGGCATCGACGAGGATCACCGGATCGTTGTCGGTCGATGTGGTCATGCCCCCGGCCGACCCCCGAACAGCCGCAGAATGGCATTCCACAGCACCTTTGCCATCAGCGAAAGGCCCGAAATGGGCTTGGCGGGCGCGGGAGCAGGGGCTGGCGGAACCGGCGCCGGTTGAGACGCTACGGTGGTTGGCGTTTCACCGCTCTGTTGGGCTGCGGCTGGGGCCGGCGGCGGCTCGGTGCGGGCCAGTTGTGCCTTCAGGTTGTTGGCAAATTGCCCCATGAGGGCCGAGGCGGTCGCCTGGATCATGCCGACGCCGCGGCCGTACTGGGCAACGGCGCCGGACAGAGTGAGGTCGGTGTGCACCAGGACCTTGGAGCCGGCCGCCGAGGGCTCGAGCCGGAATGTGGCGGTTGCCTGCGCGGCACCGCGGCCTTTGGCATCGTTGCCCTGGGCGCGCACGCGCGCGGTTCTGCCAGTGTGGTCGATGTGCTCAAAAATCACGGTCCCCGCGAAGGCCAGCGCCACAGGTCCAAGCCGTACCGAGACTTTGCCCCGGTAGGTCTTGTCATCAACGATCTCGGTCAATTCCGCCCCGGGCATGCACGGGGCAATGCGGGGGATGTCCATCAGCAGCGGCCAGGCGTCGGCCGGCGGCAACGGCACCTCGAATGAATTGTCGAACTCCATGCTACTCGGCAGCCTCCGCAACGCCGCCGTGCGCCTTCGACCAGCCGGTTGGGTCGTGCAGGAATTTCTCGATCTCGTCGAGCTTGATCGGATCGAATTGCCCGCAGGTCTTGGCGAATTTCAGCACATCCCACCAGGTGCAGAGGTGGTGCAGGGTGATGCCGAGATCGGTCAGGATCTTTTCGCTTTCCCGATAGATGCCGTAGTAGAAGATGACGAAGATATGTTCGACGGTGGCCCCCGCCTCACGCAAGGCATTGCAGAAATTGACCTTGCTGCGGCCGTCGGTGGTGAGGTCCTCCACCAGGAGCACGCGCTGGCCCGGCTCCAGATGGCCCTCGATCTGCGCATGCCGGCCGAAGCCCTTGGGCTTCTTGCGCACATACTGCATCGGCAGCATCAGTCGATCGGCCATCCAGGCGGCAAACGGGATGCCGGCGGTCTCGCCCCCCACCACGGTGTCGAACTGCTCGAAGCCGACCTCGCGGAACACTGTTGCGGCGCCGAAGTCGATCAGCGTCCGACGCACGCGCGGAAAGGAAATCAGCCGCCGGCAGTCCGTATAGACCGGGCTCGCCCAGCCGGAGGTGAAGATGAACGGTTTTTCCTCCATGAAGCGGACGGCTTCGACCTCCAGCAGCATCCGCGCCGTCAGCTCGGCCATCACGCGCTTTTCGGGAATGCTCAGGCCCATGGTCATGGCAGCGATCCTTGCCGATCCCTGTTTGCCTGCTCGATAAGCGGGTCAGGGGCCGCCGTCAAATGCGGAATTCGTCGCCGCGCTTGCGTCCCTGGAAGACGCTGAGAAATAGCTCCTCGACCGGGATGCGGCGCCGCGTCAGACCCTGCTCGTGGGAGTATCCGGCAATGGTTTCAAGCGTGTGCCGGTTCCGCTCGGTGAGCCCGTATTCCCAGGGATCCGGCCCCAGGATCTGCTCCTGCTCCTCCCAGGCCTCGCGATACCAGGCCAGCGGCACGATGCGCGGGTTCTTCATCCGCTGCATGGCGATGGCCTTGGCGGCCTGAAACGCCTGGAACATGTTGATCGGGACCCACGGGTGGCGCTCGACGATTTCGGGGCGTATGCCCATCACATGCATGATCGGGAAAATGCCGGTCTTCTTGAAATAGCGGATTTCCTCGGCCTTGTAGTCCGGCCAGAGCCGGCCGACCCGGGGGTCGCCGCGCTCCATCGGCTTGATCAGGTCGGAATGGATGAGCGCGTCGAGATCGCCCTCGGCCAGCATTTCCTCGACCGATTGGTTCTCGGGCAGCCGCGTGATCCGCAACCCCGCGGGCGGCGTGAAGTCCACGTCCTCGTCGATCTCTGCAACCCATTCGATCGAGCGGTGCGGCACGCCGTATTCGTGCTCGAGGATGCCGCGCATCCAGTGTCCGGCCGTCACGAGATACGACTTGATCCCGATCCTGCGGCCGATCAGGTCGGTCGGCTTGTGGATGCCCTTGGTCGTGTTGATGAACACAAAACCGTGCCGGAAACGTCGGTGCAGGAACACCGGCAAAGCGGCAAACGGCAGCCCCTGGTCGCGCGCGACGATGTAGGACGAACAGGAGGTTTCGGCCATGTCGAATTCGCGGTTGCGCAGGAAGCGCCAGTGCCGCGTGGTCGAATCCATGTCGGTCAGGATGGTCAGCTCGATGCCGTCCGGTTCGACCACCCCTTCCTTCAGGGCGCGGACGATCTCGTAGTCGCCGCAGGCCAATGTGAGAGGCAGTTTCTTGGGCACGTCGCTCTCCCTGTTCGCGCGCGAAGTGAAGCCGGCCTCACCGCCAAAATCCAGCCCGCGATGGCGTCGTTCCCAGGGAAATGCGGGTGCGCGGTGCCGGGTCCGGTCAGGCGGCGACCTTGGCGAGGAAGCTTTCAACCTCGCCGCGCAGGGTCGCAACCGCGCTTTCGACCGAGCGCGACGCCGACAAGACGATTTCGGCCGAGCTGCGGGTCGCGGTGGCGGCGCCAGCGACGTCGCTCAGCACGGTCACGGCCGAGGCGGTGCCCTGGGCGGCGCTGGTGACGTTCTGGGAGATTTCCCCGGTTGCCGCGCTCTGCTGCTCGACCGAGGCGGCGACCGCGGAGGTGTAGTTGCTGATCTCGCGCATGCGCCCGGCAATCCCGCGGATGGCCTCGACGGCGCCGCCGGTCGATTCCTGCACGGCGAGGATTTGCGCGGCGATCTCCTCCGTCGCCTTGGACGTTTGCACCGCCAGCGATTTCACCTCGGAGGCGACCACCGCGAAGCCGCGTCCGGCTTCGCCTGCGCGCGCGGCTTCGATGGTGGCATTGAGCGCGAGCAGATTGGTCTGGTCGGCGATGTCGCGGATGAGCTTGACCACGTCGCCGATCTTCTGCGCCGACTCGGCAAGCCCCGCGATCTGGTCGTTGGTGGCCTCGGCCTCGCCGACCGCGGCGCGCACCACCTCGGTGGCGCGCGTGAGCTGGCGGCTGATCTCGGCGATCGACGACGACAATTCGTTGGTGGCGGTGGCCGCCGTCTCCACATTGGCCGAGGCCTCGTTCGAGGCCTGCACCGCCGATTCGGCGCGCTGCGAGGTCTGCTCGGACGAGCCGAGCAGGCTCACCGCGGTCGACTGCATGGCGTTCGCACCGTCGCTGACGATCCGCAGCGCGCCCTCGACGCGGGCGCGGAAGGCGGCGATCGCCTCGTCGATCGCCGCGCGCCGGGACTGCAGTTCCTGCATCGTGCTGCGCTGCAGGTCGGCCTCGCGCTGCTCGGTGATGTCCTCATGCGTGGCGACCCAGCCGCCGTCGCCCATCGGCCGGTTGACGATGGAGATGAAGCGGCCCTGGTGCTCGCGCACGTTGGAGACGGTCCTGCCCTTGGCAATGCTGCTGAGCAGATCGGCGATGTATTGGTCCGGGTTGCCGGAGAAACTGCCGACCCGGATCCGATGGTCGATCAATTCGCGCAGCGAAGCGCCGGGACGCGCGAGCGCGGGCGAAAGCCCGTACATCTGGACATAGCGGTCGTTACAGAGGATCAACTGCCCGGTCGGCGACCACATGCAGAGCCCCTGCGACATGTTGTTGAGCGCCGTTCGCAGCCGACCGATGGTGCGACGCATGCGCAGCAGCGGCCACAGCACAAGCCCCGCAAGCGCCGGCAATCCGGCAAGCAGGAGCGGCCAGCCGTACGGGCTCGCAAAGACGGCTGCGTCGGGCATGGCGTTGCGACCGTGCGAAATCGGTACAACCATGGCGCGATAAGGTTGCGCATTGGTTAATCGTTGCCGCGCCGGGGCGGCCCGGGGAGAATGGCGCCTGCAAGGGACGCTGGCGCGGCGGCACGAAATTGTGCGCGAGGCAAGGACCCGGCCGGCGCGGGAGGCCTTGGAGCATGCGCGCATTGCCGAAACTCGTTGTCGCGGGCATGGCCCTGCTCGGCGCAGCCGTCGCCACGCAGGCGCCGGGGCAGGCCGATTATCCGGCACGGCCGGTGCGTATCGTCGTCGGCTTCCCGCCCGGGGCGGCCGGCGACCTCGTCTCACGCGCCGTGGCGGGGCACTTGAGCCAGACCACCGGCCAGCAGTTCGTGGTCGAGAACAGGCCCGGCGCATCGAGCAACATCGCCACCGAATACGCGGCCCGCGCGCCCAAGGACGGCTATACGCTGTTCCTCGGGACCGTCGCCAACGTCGTCAATGCCGCCGTGACCTCGAAGCTGTCGTTCGATTTTGCCAGGGACTTTGCGCCGATCACGCTGATCGCGACGGTGCCGGTGGTGCTGGTCGTGCATCCGTCGACCGGCGTCGCTACGGTTTCCGAACTCATCGCGCTTGCAAAGTCCAGGCCCGGCCAGCTCAACTATGCGTCCTCGGGGGTTGCCACCACGCCGCATCTCGCCGGCGCACTCCTCAACGTCAAGGCGGGAATCGACCTCGTACACGTGCCCTATCAGGGCAGTTCGCCCGCCGTCACCGACCTCTTGGCGGGCCGCACCCAGATCATGTTCTCGCCTGTCTCGGTGGTGCTTGCGCACATAGAGGCGGGCAGGCTCAAGGCGCTGGCGTGGGCCGCGCCGAGACGATCGAGCGTTCTGCCCGATCTTCCGACCGTTGCGGAGGCCGGCATGCCCGAACTCGACGCCAGCATCTGGTTCGGCCTGATGGCGCCGGCCGGGACCGCACAGCCGGTCCTCGACAAGCTCGCACGCCTGCTCAACGCGGCGCTCAAGTCCGAGGAATTGTCCGCCCAGCTCAAGAAGATGGGCTACGAACCGCTGGGCGGCACGGCTGCCGACTTCTCGCGCTATGTCGACGACGAATTGCGCAAGTGGACGGCGGCGGCGCAGGCGGCCGGCGTGCGCAAGTAGTCGCGACGCGCGCGGCCGGGCGATCCGGCCGCCGATTGTGCGATCCTGGCGCTGCGGATTTACGCCATGCGGTTCGTCAGTGTCCCAATTCCTTCGATCCAGACCTTGGTCACATCGCCCGGTTTCAGGAATTCCTTGCGCGCGGCGCCGACACCCGCTGGCGTGCCGGTCAGAATGATGTCGCCGGGCCACAGCGTGATGCGCGAGGACAGGTGCGACAACTGCTCGGCGAGATTGAATATCATCTCGCTCGTGTTCGAATCCTGCTTGATCACGTCGTTGACCCAGAGCTTGATGCCGAGCTTCTGCGGGTCCTTGATGTCGCTTGCGGGCACAATCCACGGCCCGATCGGGCAGGCGTCGTCAAAGCACTTCTGGCCGACCCAGTCCCACTTGAACGGCGATGAGTCGGGAAGCTGGTTGCGCCGTCCGAGGTCGCGCGCCGACAGCTCGTTGGCGATGGTGTATCCCGCGACATAGTCGAGTGCCTTTTCGATCGGCACATCCTTGGCCTTGCGGCCGATCACGGCGCCGAGCTCGGCCTCCCAATCGATGGCCTTGGACGCGGCGGGAAGCTTGACGGTCGTCCTATCGCCGCAGACCGTGCGCGAGGCCTTGATGAAGTGCCAGGGTTTGAGGCCGACCTCGTGCGGATCGGGCGCAGGCGGGATTCCTTGGAGTCTGGCCATCTCCAGCATGTGATCGGTGTAATTGGCCCCGGCACAGTAGATCGCGGACGGCCACAACACCGGCGCGAGCAGTTTCGCCTTTCCGAGCGGCTGGCTCTTGATCTTGCGCTTGGCGGCGGTCGCCGCGGCCTTGCGCAGGGCCGCCTTGGCTGAGGCCCAGTCATCGAGAATACCGAGCATGTTGGCATAGGCGGGCTTGCGCGTCAGCGCCGCGGCATCAAACAGCCTCTCTTCAACCACGACCCCCGCGCGCGGGCTCTTTTCGGATTTGTAGGTCACCAACGTGTAGCTCGGCATCTGACTTTCGCTCCCTGTAATCGCATTGGCCGCGGCCTGCGGCACGTTGCGAGGCCTCTTGACGGCAGTCGTATCGACGTTGCCGCCGCATCTATAGCACGGCGCGAGAGGCTGTCGGCCCAGGGCTGTATCCCAAGGCGGGATGCGCTCAGACGGCCTCGGCCGCGCGGCGGGCAGCGGCGTGGTCGCGGTGAGCGCGGCGTAGTGCTCGATCGGCCGCGGCCGGCCGATCAGATAGCCCTGCACCTCGTCGCAGGATTCCTTCGCCAGGAAGGCGAGCTGGTCCTTGGTTTCCACGCCTTCGGCGAGCACCGGAAGATCGAGGCCGCGGGCAAGGCCGATGACGGCGCGGATGATGGTGGCGGACTGCGGATTGCGTTCGAGGTTGGAGATGAAGGCCTGGTCGATCTTGATCTTGTCGAACGGGAATGACTGCAGATAGGACAGCGACGAATATCCGGTGCCGAAGTCGTCCATGGCGATCCGCACGCCGAGCAGCTTGAGCCGGCGCAAGATCGTCACCGCGCGGGAGAAGTCGCCGATAAGAACGCCCTCGGTGATTTCCAGTTCGAGCCGCGACGGCGACAGCCCGGTCTCCAGCAGGATCGAATGCACGAGATTGGGCAGGTCGCCGTGACGGAACTGCACCGGCGAAAGGTTGATCGCGATCTGCAGGGGGTTGCGCCAGGACGCGGCCTCACGGCAGGCTTCGCGCAGGATCCACTCGCCGAGCGTGTTGATCAGGCCGCTTTCTTCCGCCAGCGGGATGAATGTTCCGGGCGAGATGGCGCCGTGTTGGGCATGGTGCCAGCGCACCAGGGCCTCGAAGCCGAAGACCTCGCCGCCGATGCGCGCCTGCGGCTGGTAGAACAGACCGAGCTCTTTGCGCTCGATCGCAAGCCGCAGTTCGTGCTGCAGCGCGCGCCGCTCGCGTAAGCGTCTGTCCATGACGGCTTCGAAAAACCGGTAGCCGCCGCGTCCCTCGGTCTTTGCGCGGTAGAGCGCGGCGTTGGCGTTGGCCATGAGCGTGGCCGCGTCCGGACTGTCGGTCGGGTAGATCGCAATGCCGATGCTGACGCCGGCATGCAGGGTGCGCCCATCAACGGTGAAAGCCGCGTTGAGGGCTTCAAGCAGCCGCTCGGCCAATCGCTCTGCCGCAGCAGGCTGCTCGCCGTCGGTCGCAATCACCACGAATTCGTCGCCGCCGAGCCGCGCGACAAAGGCGCCGCCCACGGCCGCCTGCAGGCGCCTCGACAGCTCGCACAGAAGGGCGTCGCCGGTGGCGTGGCCAAAGACGTCGTTGATCTCCTTGAACCGGTCGATGTCGAGGCACATCAGAGCGAAGGGGGCGCCCTCCTTCATCGCGTTCTCGATCGTCGCCTCCAGGCAGACATTGAAGGCGGCTCGGTTTGGAACTCCGGTGAGCGCGTCGTGATGCGCCATGTGCGCGATCTGTGCCTCTGCGCGCCTTCGGTGCGTGCGGTCCTCCACAAGCGTCAACAGATACTTGGGATGCCCCTGCTCGTCGCGAATCGGCAGTCGCGTGGAGGTAATGATGCGATGCTCGCCGGCCGGCGTCGTCACCGGCCGCTCGTCGATGAATTGCGGCTGTGCGTGCGCCAGCAGCTCCCGGTCGTGCGCTTCGATCATCGCCGCCATCTCGGGAGGAAATACATCCACCGCCCGCTTGCCGATCATTGCTTCGCGTGGAAGACCGAAATACTGCTCGCCGGCCCGATTGATCAGGACGTAGCGCAGATCGTGGAAGTCCTTCACCACGATCGTGCTCGGCACATTTTCAATGATGGTATCGGCGAAGGCGCGGCTGCGATCGCGCTCTTGTTCAGCGCGTCGGCGCTCGGTGATGTCCTCATGCGTTACCACCCATCCGCCGCCGTCGGGCGTGGGCTGGCTGATCACATGGATGATCCGCCCATCGGTCAATTCCATGGTCGTGCTTGTGGGCGCGCGTGACTGCATCGCCTCGCGCA
>Ga0073934_10002293_pt1 | contig 40713 bp, 34 predicted proteins | sample LarsenN4metaG_FD_76834 | JGI IMG/M metagenome (GOLD analysis project Ga0073934, IMG submission 76834) | Hot spring sediment bacterial and archeal communities from British Columbia, Canada, to study Microbial Dark Matter (Phase II) - Larsen... ...
ATATCGTATGCCGCTACCTTTTCCGCCAGGGCGCGGATGATTTCAGCGGAGAAGAGCATGCCGGTCTTGATCACGTCGACCGTGATATCGGAGAGTACCGTTTCCAGCTGGAGGGAGACGAACTCCGGGGTTGCCGCCTGGATGCCGCTCACCCCCAGGGTGTTCTGGGCGGTGAGGGCGGTGATCACCGAGGCGCCGTAGGAGCCGAGCAGGGTAATGGTCTTCAGGTCTGCCTGGATGCCGGCTCCGCCACCGGAATCGCTCCCCGCAACGGTTAGGACGCATCCTCTGGGGAACGGCAGCCGTCGGTTGAATAGGGTCACGATCTCCGCCGCAGCAAGGCCTGGCTCCGGGTGGGACATGACCGCCGAGATGACAGCCAGGCAGTCGGCCCCGGCATCGATGACAGCGAGAGCATTGTCCCGGTCGATGCCGCCGATGGCCACCATGGGGATGGTGATGTGCGGTCTGACCGCGGCCAGCAGTGCGGGGCCAGCCAAATGACTGATCTCCTTGCTTCCGCTGGGGTACATGGCGCCGAATCCGATGTAGTCGGCCCCGGCTGCCTCTGCGGCTATCGCCTCTCCCATGTCGTGGGTCGAGATGCCGATAAGCCGCTCCGCACCCAGCCTGAGCCTTGCCATGGCAAGGTTGCCGTCCTCCTGCCCGAGGTGAACGCCGTCGGCATCCAGCTCAAGGGCAAGATCGACATCATCGTTGACGATGAAAAGAACGTTCGCCTGCCGGCAGATGCGACGCAGTTCCTGTCCCAGGCGCAGTTTTTCATCGGCTGTGTGCGATTTTGATCTGAACTGCACTGCGCAGGCATGGCCGATGGCACGTTCCACCCGTTCCACCAGGTTCTCCCCGTGGTCGGTGATCAGATAGAGTCCGTGAAGACGAGTTGTCCGCGCTGTTGCGCCCATGCTGCTCCCAGTGGTCAGGTGAAAATAGAAAAAGCCGCGGCAGGGCCACGGCTTCCAGAATAAGGCGAGTGTACTGATCTCTTCTGGCCGCTTCCCTACGCCGGCGCTACCCGGATCAGGTGATAGGGGTTCGAGGTTTCCCTCATCTCAGCCCGTGCGAGCTCCCCCAGCTGGCTTGTTCTGGTGGATAAGCTAGACCATAACGGCTTAAAAGTCAATGGGTTTACCGGCAGACACGATAATTTCAGGCAGGAAAGATCTCCCTGACAGCCGATACGATCCGTTCCTGGTCGGCAATGCCGAGATCGTTGTAAAAGGGGAGGCGAACGAGTCGATCGCTCATCTCTTCGCATACCGGACAGTCGCCCGGTTTTCCGCCAAGGCTGATTCCCATGGGAGAGCAGTGCAGCGGCAGATAATGAAATACGCTCAGGATGCCTCGCTCTTTCAGGCCGGCGATCAATCGCTGCCGTTCTTCCAAAGAAGGCATGAGCAGGTAGAACAGGTGGTAGGCCTGGTCGCAGTGGGGGGGGATGAAGGGAAGTCCGACACCCGCGGCCCGTGCCCATCCCGCCAGCCCGTCGGCATAGAACTGCCAGATAGTGCGGCGTTTCTGCTGGATCCCGTCGGCATTTTCCAGCTGGGCGAGGAGAAAGGCCGCAAGCAGGTCGGAGGGGAGGTAGCTGGACCCCAGATCCACCCAGGTATACTTGTCGACTTCGCCGCGGAAGAACCGGCTGCGGTTGGTACCTTTCTCGCGGATGATCTCCGCCCGTTCCGCCAGCCGCGGGTCGTTGACCAGCAGGGCTCCCCCCTCGCCGCAGTGAAGATTCTTGGTTTCGTGGAAACTCTGGGTTGCCAGGGCGCCGAAGGTGCCGAGCGGTTTCCCCCGGTAGCGGCCGAACAGGCCGTGGGCATTGTCCTCCACCACCGCCAGGCGGTGCTCGCCAGCCAGGGCCATGATGGCATCCATTTCGCAGCCGACTCCGCCGTAGTGCACCGGTACGATCGCCTTGGTGCGGGGGGTGATCAGATCCGGGAGGAGCATTTCGTCCATGTTGAGAGTGTCGGGCCTGATGTCGCAGAAGACCGGTTTCGCCCCCCGGAGAACAAATGCGTTGACGGTGGAGACAAAGGTGAAGGACGGTACGATGACCTCGTCGCCCGGCTTGATCTCCAGGAGGATGGCGGCCATCTCCAGGGCGTGGGTGCAGGAGGTGGTGAGAAGGGCTTTGGGGACGCCGAGATAATCTTCCAGCAGCCGGTGACAACGGCGGGTAAAGCTGCCATCGCCGGAAATATGACCTTTACTGACGGCTTCGGCGATATAGGCAGGTTCATTGCCGGTGAGATGGGGCTTGTTGAAAGGGATCTTCATAGCGTGGCGCCACTCCTGGGGGGATATGCTTTGCGCGACAGTCGGATGCGCTGCGGCTAACCCGCGAGTTATCTCTTCTTGAAAATGAAGAGTTTCTGCGTTCCGTAGTCTCCCCAGGAGGGGAGCTGGGAAAAAAGGCGGTTCCACTCCATGTTGGGATCGGCCACGTTTATGTCAGCACCAAGCGCTTTTGCCAGGAGAGGTTTCAGAAGACGGGTACCGAGGTAGTAAGTGCTGGAGAAGTTTATGGTCTCCACCAGCACCATTTTTTCCGCAAGGGTGTTGACGATTGCCTGCTCGTCAAGGTAGCTGTTGAAAGAGGGCATTGGGATGTCCGGCAGTCCCCATTCGTTTCTGAACCTGTTCAAGGACTGCCATCCCTGGAGAGTTGCTTCCGACAGCAGCAGGGTCCCCCCTGCCTGCAATACGCGGCAACACTCCTGGAGGGCCTGTGCCTGCTTTTCCCACGAGCCGAGATTGATTACCACCCGCGTGACAATGACCGTGTCGTAGCTCTCTGACGGTTCGCTCAAGGCGGTGATATCGCCGGTGGCAAACTCCACTCTCCCCACCAGCCTGTCAGCAATTCCGCTTAGTCTGGCATCTGCCTGAACGATCATCTCCGGGATGTAATCAATACCCCGAATAGCGATCTGTTTTGCACAGGCGTATTGCACCGTTGAGTAGCCGTTGGCGCAGCCGATGTCCAGAACCCTGTCTCCGTCGGAAAGTCTCTGCACGATTTCGCGGATCTCCATGTCGATGACGCTGGCGTCTGACCAGGATGCGGCCGATGACTGGCCGTGCTCTTGTGCCTGCTTAGTCCAGTAGCTGCGAATATCCTCAAGGGTAAATTTTGTGGTCATGGTCGTTCCTTTTGGTGAGAGATGGAAGTGTCGTTGTTTGTCTGATCACCCATGACATAGGTCGGTTTTTCCATGGCGCGAAAATGCATTCGTGCCAGGTATTCGCCGATGATGCCGAGGGCAAAGAGCTGGGCTCCGGAAAAGATGGCGATGATGGAGGACAGGAAGGGAAAGCCGGGAACGCTGTAACCGAGAACCAGGTAGCGGCCCACCACGTAGATCAGCACCAGCAGCCCGAACAGGGCGCAGCCGAAGCCGAGAAAGCTGGCGATCTGCAGGGGCATGACGCTGAAGCCGGTCATCATGTTGAACGCATGGGTAAGCAATTTTCTGAAGGAATAATTGGACACGCCCTGACTGCGTGGGGAATGTTTCACCGGAATGGCGGCGAACCGGGTGGTTCCCCAGGTCAGAAGTACATCAATCGACACAAAAGGGCTTCGGTAGTCGGCAAAGGCATTCCGTATCCGGGTGCTGAAGACACGAAATGCACTGACCTTGCGGGCAGTGTCCGCTCCCATGGCGTTCTGCAGAACCAGCTTGGTGATCTGCGATGCCAGATCCCGGAGCAGTCCGTGCTGCTCCTCGCGGGGTGTGCCGTACACCACGTCGTACCCCTCGGCGAGTTTTTCCAGCAGACGGGGGATCTCCTCCGGCGGGTGCTGCAGGTCGTCGTCCATGGTTACGATGATCCCATGGCGTGCTGCCCTGATGCCGCAGAGCAGGGCGTTGTGCTGGCCGTAGTTGCGCATCATGGCAATGCCATGAACTGCTGGATACGCCTCTGCCAGCTGCCGGATGACCTGCCAGCTTTCGTCCCTGCTGCCGTCATTGACGAGGATGATCTCATGGGCAGATGCCAGAGACGGCAGCAGCTCCGCCAGCTGACGTACCAGCTCCGGCAGGATGGCGGCACTGTTGTATACCGGGATGATGACGGAGAGCGCTGTTGTTGGTTGCATGATGGTCATTAGATAGCTTTGATATGGCAATGCCCGGAAAAAGTCAATGGAGTTTTTTCCGCCGTCTGCCCGTGCTGCCCGGTATCGGTTCAACCTGCCGAGGCAACCTGTTTTGCCTTTACATCGGCGGATGGTAAGTGATAGATATCGAATGTTTTCTCCAGCAAGAACAGTGTAGCATGGGCAAGGTGCTTCGCACCCCTTTTCAGGTGGATTAAATCATGTCTGACAGCAGGCCGACCGTTGCCGAAATAGATCTGGCCGCCCTCCGTTACAACTACGGTCAGGTGCGGCAAGCCATTGCTCCCGAGTGCGGCATCCTCGCCGTGGTCAAGGCCGACGCCTACGGCCACGGCTTCATGGACGTGGCCGGTGAGCTGGAAAAACTGGGGGTGACCGCCTTCGGCGTCGCCTTCCTCGCCGAGGGGATCCAGCTGCGCAAGAGCGGCATCGACCGGCCGATTCTCCTCCTCGGCGGCATCTACCCCGGCCAGGAGAGAAAATGCGTCGGTTTCAACCTCTCCACCACGATCTTCGACATCAGCCAGGCCAGGTCACTGAACGATGTCGCCGCCAGGCTCTACCGCAAGGCCCGGGTGCATGTGAAGATCGACACCGGCATGGGGCGCCTTGGGATACCGTTCCATGAGGTGGAAGGGTTTTTCCGCGAGCTGGCCGGGCTTCCCCACCTGGAGATAGAGGGGATGATCTCCCACTTTGCCTCGGCGGACGAACTGGACCGGTCGGGGCGGGAGTACACCGCCCGTCAGGCGGAGACCTTTGCCCGGGCGGTGGCCATCGCCCGCGACGCCGGGTTCAATCCCCGCTATATGCACATTGCCAACAGCGCCGCGGCCTTCGGCCTGGAGCTCCCCGGCTGCAACCTGGTCCGGCCGGGTATCGCCCTCTACGGCGCCCTGCCGTCGGCGGATTTTGCCGGTTCCATGGATCTCAAGCCGGTCATGGCACTGAAGAGCCGGATCGCCATGCTCAAGTGGGTCGATCCGGGGACCAGCATCAGCTACGCCCGGCGTTACACCGCAGGCGACAGGACCCTGGTGGCGAGCGTTCCGGTGGGGTATGCCGACGGCTACCGCCGTTCCCTCACCAACCGGGGGGAGGCTATTGTGAGGGGGGTCAGGGTGCCGGTCATCGGCACGGTCTGCATGGACTGGATCATGTTCGACGTCACCGCCGTCCCCGGGGTGACCGCCGGTGACGAGGTGATCCTCATGGGGTGCGACCGGGACGGCAACTGTGTCCGGGCCGAAGAGATCGCCGACTGGGCCCAGACCATCCCCTACGAGATATTCTGCGGCATCAGCAAGCGGGTGCCGAGGATCTACCTGCCGTGACCCCCGTGTCCAGCCACTCCGGACTGGCGGTGCTCCGACCCTACCTGGTGCTTGTCGCTGCGGTGCTGCTGACCTATGCCAACACCCTGGCCGGCGGCTTCGTCTGGGACGACAACCTCTTCACCGCCAACCAGGCCTACTGGACCTACGACCTGAAGGCCATCTTCTTCTCCCTGGCCAACAGCCTGGAATACCAGCCGGTACGGGACCTCACCTTCCTGGCGGATATCGCCCTCTGGGGGGAAAGGCCGCTCGGCTTTCACCTCACCAACCTGCTCCTGTTCACCCTGGTGGTCATCCTGGTTTACCGCCTTGCCGCCCGGCTGCACTGCTGGTACCGCGACGGGGATGCTGCCGCTGAGCCGGAAACCTTCGTGCCGCTGGCAACCGCCCTGCTCTTCGCCCTCCACCCCCTGCGCAGCGAGGTGGTTGCCTGGGTCACCCAGCGCAACACCCTGCTGGCGACCCTCTTCTGTCTCCTGTCGCTGCTCCTCTACTGCCGCTACCTGGAGGGTGAACGGGGGGAGAGGGGCGTGCTGGCCGGCTCCATTGCCGCATTCGTGCTGGCGCTCTTCTCCAAGGCAATCGTGGTGATCCTGCCGCTTCTTTTGCTGCTTCTGTCCGGCTGCCGCAGGGGTGGCAAGCGATTCCCCGTGCTGGCGCTGCTCCCCTATTTCGCCGTATCCGCTGCCGCCGCCGGCCTGCACATTGCCATTGCCCGGCAGACCACGGTCATCTCCGCCGCCTACGGGGCGAGCCTGGTCGAGCGGGGGGCGATCGCCCTGCAGATTCCGTTCTTTTACCTGAAGAAGACGCTGCTCCCCACCGGGCTCTCCGCCTTCTACCCGGACCTGTTCAGCCGTTCGCTGACCTCGCTGCCGGTACTCCTTGGCGGCGTCCTGCTGCTCGCTGTTACGGCTGTTGTCTGGCGGCTGCGCCGCCGCCTGCCGGAGCTTGCCTTCGGCTACGGCTGGTTCATGATCACCCTGCTGCCGGTTTCCAACCTCTTTGCCACCAGCCCGGTCGTGGCGGATCGCTACCTCTTCCTGCCGGCAATCGGCCCCTGCTTCACTGTTGCCGCGCTGCTCGGCCGGCTGGCAACGGCGGGGAGCGTGCGGCGCGGCATCACCGTTGCCGGTATCCTGCTGCTGGTGGTCCTTGCCGCCATGACCCATGGCCGCAACCGGGTCTGGCAGAGCGACATCGCCCTCTGGAGCGACACGGCTCTCCGCTCTCCGGGGGTTGCCGGCATCTGGTACAATCTCGCCAGGGCCTGGCACCGGACCACCCGGCTCGGCCTGGCCCTCGATGCCTATCTGCGGGCAGTGACGCTGGATCCCCGTGATCAGAAGGCGCTGGACAACGCCGCGGCCCTTTTCCCGGCGGCCCTCGGATCCCTTGCCGAGCGGAAAGAACTTGTCGCGGGGCTGGCCGGCCAGATGCCCCCACCCCCTGCCGGTCTCGCCCTGATCGGCCACACGGACAGACCCTGGAGCCGGCCGGAGGCCGCCGAGGCCCTGTTCCTGAGGCTCCTGGAAATGGACCGGGAATCGGTGGAGCTGCGGCTGGCCCTGGCAAACCTCTACCTGAAGGTGGGGGCGGCAGAGCGGGCGACAGCCATCTACGCCGATATCAGGGGGAGCGGGGGCGGCAGGGGGGAGGCCGAGTTCGGCCTGGGCCGCATTGCCGCAGCATCCGGCGACCGCGGTGCCGCGGCGGAACTGGTGGCGATTGCCCGGCAAAAAGGGGGGGTCCCCGAGTCTCTGCTGCGGCTGGTAGTTAACTGAAACAGAAAGGGGGGAGCGGGATGAGCGAACAGATCAGATTGACCCAGCTGGTGACTGCTGCCGGTTGAGCTGCCAAACTGGGCCCGGCGGGCCTGGAGGACGCAGTTTCCCATATCCCGCTGTCACGGGACCCGGCGCTGCTGGTGGGGCCGCAGTCGGCCGATGACGCCGGTGTCTACCGCATTGCCTCTGACCTGGCGCTCGTGGAGACGGTCGACGTGATTACCCCGCTGGTGGACGACCCGTTCACCTTCGGCAGGATCGCCGCCGTTAACGCCATCTCCGATGTCTATGCCATGGGGGGGCGGCCGGTTACAGCCATGAACCTGGTATTCTTCCCCGCCTGCTCCCTGCCGGCGAAGGTTTTGGAGGAGATTCTCCGCGGCGGGCTCTCTGCCATGGACGAGGCCGGGGTATGCCTGGTGGGTGGGCACACCGTGGAGGACGAACAGCTGAAATACGGACTGGCGGTGACCGGGCTGATCGACCCGGGCCGGGTGGTGCGCAACAACACGCCGCGCCCCGGCGACCGGCTGATCCTGACAAAACCGCTCGGGAGCGGCATCATCGCCACGGCGCTCAAGGGTGACTTTGCCACGGAGTCCCAGGTTGCGGAGGCGATCCGCTGGATGACCGGTCTCAACCGCACTGCCGCGGAGCTGATGGTGGCGTGCGGCGCAACTGCCGCAACCGACGTGACCGGCTTCGGTCTCCTCGGCCATGGCTGCGAAATGGCCGCTGGCGGGGAGGTCTCCCTGCATATTCGCCTGGACGACGTTCCTCTGATGGACGGCGTGGCCGGCCTTGTGACGGACGGCATGGTGCCGGCCGGCTGCTACCGCAACCGGGATCACTATGGTGGCCAGGTGGCCGTGACGGCAGAGGCGGACCGGCTCCTCCCCCTCTTCGATCCCCAGACCTCCGGGGGGCTTTTGATTGCCATCCCGCCGGCCGGTGCGCAGGAGTTCCTCCGTCTCGGGGAGGAGCGTTCCCTGTATGCCGTGGAGATCGGCCATGTCACGGAGCGGACGGAGCGGACCATTGTCATCGCCTAAGCGTCACGCTGTTGCCATTGATCTGGGGACGACCACCATTGCCGCGGCCCTGGTGGAACTTGAGAGCGGCGAGATCCGAGCCCGGAGCGGCTGCCTCAACCCCCAGCGGCGCCGCGGCCTGGATGTCATTGCCCGGCTCGAATATGCCTGCCGCTCGGCTGCCAACCGTGCGGAGCTGCAGACCCTGGTGAACGGCGAGCTCTGCCGGCTGGTGCTGGATCTGGCCGGCATGGCAGGGGTCGAGCCGTCAGGCCTGGACCAGGTGGCCATTGCCGGCAACCCGACCATGAGCCACCTGCTCCTCGGGCTGCCGGTGGAGTCCCTCGCCCACCCCCCGTACCGGCCGAAGCATCCCGGATCTCATCGGGTCAATACCGGTGACCTTGGATGGCCAGTGCAACTCCCGGCCTACGTCTTCCCGTCCCCCGGCGGTTTCGTCGGCGGCGACACGGTCGCCTTCCTCTATGGTCTGGGGTTCCCCGAGCCCGGAGCCATGAGCCCGGAGCCTGCCCTTTTCCTCGACCTCGGTACCAACGGTGAGATGGCCCTGCTTGCAAACGGAAAAATTTATGCCACCTCCGCCGCAGCCGGACCGGCCTTCGAGGGGGGGAACCTCTCCTGCGGCATGGCGGCGCTCCCCGGGGCCATCGACAGCGTCTCTGCCGATGCGGGACGGTTGGCCTGGACCACAGTGGCCGGCGCACGGCCGGTCGGGGTCTGCGGCTCCGGCGTGCTCGATGCGATCGCCCTGCTCCTCAGCGAGGGGGTGCTGGATGGAACCGGCCGCCTGCTGGCTCCCCATGAGGTCGACTCCCCCCTGGGGAGCAGGCTGGAGGAGAACAACGGCGAACTCCATTTCGTGCTCTACCGTGATGCGGCCGGAACCGTCTCCATTTCCCAGGGGGATGTGCGCCAGGTGCAACTGGCCAAGGGGGCGGTGCGGGCCGGGATGGAGGTGCTCCTGGCAAAGGGGGGGGTGACCGCGGGTGACCTGGCGGCAGTGGTTCTCACCGGCTCCTTCGGCGCCGCGCTCCGCCTGCAAAGCCTAAAATCCATTGGAGTTCTGACGGAAAACATGGTAATAAATGCCCGGTTCATCCGGGAGGGGGCCCTTGCCGGTGTCATACGCTCTCTGATTGACGCCAATGCAGCGGATGAGGTGGATCGCCTGGCCTCCGGACTGCGCATCATACCGCTTTCCGGAACCCCTCTTTTCGAACGGCATTTCCTGGAACAGATGAATTTTCATCAATAATCAGATAAAGGAGCAGTCAAAAATGGCAAAAATCAATCGCGCCCTCATCAGCGTATCCGATAAGACAGGAGTCATAGAGTTTTCCCGGGAACTTGCCCGCTACGGCGTCGAGATCCTCTCCACCGGCGGAACCGCCAAACTGCTGCGGGATGCCGGCCTGACCGTCAAGGACGTCTCTGATTTCACCGGTTTCCCCGAGATGCTGGACGGCAGGGTGAAGACCCTCCATCCCAAGGTTCATGGGGGGCTGCTGGGGATGAGGGGAAACCAGGAGCATGTGGCGACCATGCAGGCCCACGGCATCGAGCCGATCGACATGGTGGTTGTCAATCTCTACCCCTTCGAGGCGACGGTTGCCAGGCCTGACTGCACCCTTGAGGATGCCATCGAAAACATCGACATCGGCGGGCCGACCATGCTTCGCTCGGCTGCCAAGAACAATGCCGATGTGACCGTTCTTGTCGACTGCGGCGACTATCGCGGGGTGCTCGCCGAGATGGCCGCCAGCGGCGGGGCGGTGTCGAAGGAGACCAATTTCCGCCTGGCAGTGAAGGTCTACCAGCATACCGCCGCCTACGACGGCGCCATCTCCAACTGGCTGGGGAGCCGCCTCGGCGAGGGGGTCGACCCGTTCCCGGCCACCCTGACCCTGCAGTACAAAAAGAGCCAGGAGATGCGTTACGGCGAGAACCCCCACCAGTCCGCGGCATTCTACGTGGAGCGGGGGGTGAGCGAGGCCTCCATCGCCACCGCCCGTCAGCTGCAGGGGAAAGAGCTCTCCTACAACAACATCGGTGATACCGATGCCGCCCTGGAGTGCGTCAAGCAGTTCATGGAGGGGCCGGCCTGCGTCATCGTCAAGCATGCCAACCCCTGCGGCGTCGCCTATGGCAGCACGCTGCTGGAGGCCTATGACAAGGCCTACTCGACCGATCCTGAATCGGCATTCGGCGGCATCATCGCGGTGAACTGCGACCTGGACGGGGCAACAGCCCGGGCCATTGTCGATCGCCAGTTCGTCGAGGTGATCATTGCACCCAAGGTGCACCCCGATGCGGTTGAGATCGTTGCCGCCAAGAAGAACGTCCGTCTGCTCGAGTGCGGCATGTGGCCGTCACGGCCGGCTCCACGCCTCGATTTCAAGCGGGTCAACGGCGGCATGCTGGTGCAGGATACAGACCTTGCCCTCTCCGGGGAGATCAGGGTCGTCACAAGGCGCGCCCCCACCGAGGCCGAGATGCAGGATCTCCTCTTCTCCTGGCGGGTGGCGAAGTTCGTCAAGTCCAACGCCATTGTCTACGGCAAGGGTAAAATGACCGTCGGCGTCGGCGCCGGGCAGATGAGCCGGGTCAACTCGGCCAGAATCGCCGCGATCAAGGCCGAGCATGCCGGTCTGGAGGTGCAGGGGGCGGTCATGGCGTCCGACGCATTCTTCCCTTTCCGTGACGGCATCGACAACGCCGCAGCCGCCGGCATCACCGCGGTCATCCAGCCGGGGGGGAGCATGCGCGACGCCGAGGTTATCGCCGCCGCCGACGAGCACGGCATGGCCATGGTATTCACCGGCATGAGGCACTTCCGCCACTGACGGGGGGGCGTTTTTCCCGGATAGCGCACGGAACCATGAGCGGGGATTACAGTGGAACTGTCCGATAGTTCAAAGAAACCGGTATCACGGGGTGTGCAACTTCTGCTGGTGGTCCTCTTCATCGCGGGCGCTTTTGCCGTCTACGGCGGGACACTCGGGCACGAGTTCCTTTATAACTGGGATGACAACGTCTATGTGACCGGCAATGAAGCGATCCGGGGATTCTCCCCCGCTCACCTGAGGAGCGCTGTTTCATCCTTTTTTGTCGGCAACTACGCCCCGCTCCATATCGTCTCCTACATGATGGACTACACCCTCTGGGGATTGAATCCGCGGGGGTATCTCCTCGTCAATCTGCTGCTGCACGCGGTCAATGCCATTCTCGCTTTCAGGTTGTTTCTCCTGATTGACGGCAGGCTGCCGGTCGCCCTGGCCGCTGCGATTCTCTTTCTGGTGCATCCGGTGCAGGTCGAGTCCGTTGCCTGGATTTCGGAGCGCAAGACCCTGCTGGCCATGCTCTTCTTTCTCCTGTCGCTCCACTCCTATGCCCGATACAGCCGGGAAACGGGAAACCGCCGGCGCTGGTACTTTCTAGCCCTGCTCGCCTTTGTCGCTGCTCTTCTCAGCAAGGCGGTGGTTGTGGTCCTCCCCCTGGTACTGATCGCCTATGACTGGCAGCAGGGGGGGCAGGCGCGGGGCTGGAAAGGTCTGCCGGACAAGATCCCCTTTTTTGCGCTCTCCGCCATCCTGACAGCCGTTACCCTGCTCAGCCAGCGCTCCGCGGACGGGCTGACCGAATACGCCGGTGGCACACCCCTGACCAGTGCCATGACCATGATGCCGGTCTTTGCCCGGTATCTGGGGAAGATTTTCTGGCCCGTCAACCTCGGCCCGATTTATAACCCGCCGCTGAAGATCGCGCCGGACGGCGAAGTGCTCCTCGCCATGCTGCTCTTTGCGGCGACCGTCGCGTCCGCACTCCTGCTCCTTCATCGGCGCAGGGTCGCCGGCTTTGCCCTGAGCGTCTTTCTCCTGGGGCTGCTTCCCGTCGCCCATATCTTCCCGATCGCGACGCTGATGCAGGATCGCTACCTGTACTTCCCCCTGCTGGGGTTTGCCCTGTTTCTGGCTGCACTGACGACTGATGCGGCAGGGTTCCTCGCCGGAGCGCGGGGGGGGCGCATATGGATTGTCATCCTGCTTCTGCTGGCACTCCCTCTCGGTGCTGCGGCACAGCGGCAGTCCGGCATATGGCGGAATGCGCTCACCCTCTGGAGCCATACCGCCAATAACGAGCCCGGCAGCAAGCAGGCCTGGCTGATGCTTGCCATCACCCTGCAGGACCGGAAGGATTTTCCCGGTGCTGAGGAGGCGTATCTTCGCCTCCTTTCCATCGCGCCCCGGGACAGCAAGGGGCTGAACGGCATCGGCATTCTCTACGGCGAGAAGGGGGACCTGGACCGATCCCTCGACTACCTCCGCCGGGCGGTGGCGGTAGAGCCGAACAATCCCGAGACACTGGTCAATTTCGGCTATACCGCTTTTCTCAAGGGGATGCTGGATGAAAGCCGTGACGCATTCAACCGGGCCGTGGAGCTGTCTCCGGGAGAGATCTCCAGGCTCCTCCCCACCTTGCTGGAGATAGCCCGCAGGCAGAACGACAAGGATGAAGTCGCACGGCTTGAGGCCCTCGCGCGCACCAGCCGGTAACCTGATACCTAGTTGGCACGTTGCGCCGGTGTTCCGTGAATTCCCCCTGGCCGCGGGATGCTTTGCTGTGAAGAAACATATCTGTGAGGTGTGGTCATAAAACAGGCAACGACATTCATACGGGAAAACCTTCTCCCACTGCTGCTCCTGGGTGTGGTGGCGCTGGCTGTTTTCGGCCCCTCCTTGGGGCATGATTTCCTCGTCAACTGGGATGATCCCGGGTATGTCACCAAGAACGAGGCGATCAGGTCCTTCGGCCCGGCCAACCTGAAGGCGGCGTTCACCTCGTTCTACGTGGGAAACTACGCGCCGCTGCAGATCGTCTCCTACATGCTGGACCATGCCCTCTGGGGACTGAAACCGGCCGGCTTCATCTTCGCCAACATCGCCTATCATCTCCTCTCCGCGGTCCTCTTCTACGCCCTGCTGAGGCGGTTCTCCTTCTCCGCGGGGGGGGCGCTGTTTGCCGCGCTCCTCTTCCTGGTCCATCCGGTTCAGGTGGAGTCGGTGGTCTGGATATCCCAGCGGAAAAACGTCCTTTCCATGGTCTTCTACCTCGTTTCCCTGCACTGTTACCTGAGCTGGGCTCGCCGTGAGGAGGGGGCTGCGATTGCCTATGTCGCTTCCCTGGCCGCCTTTGCCGCAGCCCTGCTGGTGAAGTCAGTGGCCGTCATCCTGCCGCTGACGCTGCTGCTCCATGACCGGTGCTTCCCTGCCGAACGACGCCGGGGAGGGGCGTTTGCCGACAAGATCCCCTACCTCCTAGCGGCGCTGGCCATCGGCTACCTTGCCGTGTTGACCCAGTCGGCCGAATACGGCGGCGGCGGACGGACCGGTTATCATGGCGGTTCCCCCTGGGCAACGCTTCTCACCATGCTGCCGGTATATCTGACCTATATCCGCATGATTTTCTGGCCTGTTGACCTGAGCGTTGCCTATGCCCCGCCGGTCAGGACGGTCATGGATCTTGAGGTGATCGGCGCAGCGCTGGTCCTGCTGCTGCTTGTCGCCGGCGCTTTCCGGCTCTACCGGAAGAACCGGGGGGGCTTCTTCTGGGTGGCGGCCATACCGGTCGGTCTGTTGCCGGTCAGCCAGATCATCCCACTGGTGACTCTGATGAATGACCGCTATCTCTATTTTCCCATGATCGGGGTTGCTGCCTGCGGCGGCTATCTGCTGGACAGGCTCCTGTCGGGCAGCCCTGTCGGCAGGCGCCAGACGGTAACCGCTGCCTGCGCAGTGCTGATAGCCCTCTGCGGGTTTGCCTCTCTGCAGCGGGCCCGGGTCTGGCAGAACTCGCTCCGGTTGTGGGAGGATGGCACGGCCAAGCAGCCGGCCAGCGCGGTTGCCTGGTACATGCTCGGGGAGGTTCGGGCCAAGGATGGCGATGTCCCGGCCGCCATCGCCGCCGAAGAGCGGGCACGCGATCTCTGCAGGGGTGTCGAGTGCCGCCTTGCGCTGCGCAAGCTTGGTGAGCTCTATCTGCAGGCGGACATGCCGGACAAGGCAGGGGAACGGATCGGGGAACTGCTCCGGCTCTTCCCCGACGCGGCCGAGGGGCATGCCCTTTCCGGGCACATCGGCTACCAGTCCGGTGATATGGCTGCTGCGGAGAACTCCTACCTGAAGGCGTTGCAGCTGGATCCCGGTCTGGTCTCGGCGAAGAAAGCCCTCGGCAACGTGTATCTCGCCACCGGCCGGCCGCGGTTGGCCATGGAGCAGTACACCGGGATTCTCCGGCAGCAGAAACAGAGTGCGGATCTGGCGTATGTCATGGCCTGCGCCGCGTCGCTCATGGGAAATCGCCGGCTTTCACTGGAGTATCTTGACGAAGCACTGAGCCTTGGTTATAACAGTCCGGATTCGATACTGCGCAACCCGGAACTTGACGCCATCAAGGGGGAAGAGGGGTTCGTCAGGTTGATGCAACGCCATTTCCCGGGGGTAGTGCCGAATGGCAGATGATCATAAAGGGAGTAACTGAAAATGAAAGTACTGGTAATCGGGAGCGGTGGGCGCGAACATGCCCTTGTCTGGAAAATAGCCCAGTCTGCGTTGGTGGAAAAGGTCTTCTGTGCCCCGGGAAATCCGGGTATCGGCCGTATTGCCGAGAATGTCCCCCTCAAGGTGGATGACCTTCCCGGGCTTCTGGCGTTCGCAAAGCGGGAGGGGGTTGGTCTGACGGTCGTCGGGCCGGAACTCCCCCTGTCGCTGGGGATTGTGGACCTGTTCGAGGAGCACGGCATGAAGATCTTCGGTGCGCGTCGCAATGCCGCACTCATCGAGGCGAGCAAGGCGTTTTCCAAGGACCTGATGAAAAAGTACCATGTGCCGACGGCGTTCTACGAGGTCTTTACCGAGATCGACCCGGCGCTCGCCTTCATCGAAAAGCATGGCGCCCCCATTGTGGTCAAGGCCGACGGCCTTGCCGCGGGCAAAGGGGTCGTTGTTGCCCAGACCGTTGACGAGGCAAGGGATGCGGTGCGGGAGATGCTCTCGGGCAATGCCTTCGGCGAGGCAGGTTCCCGGGTGGTCATCGAGGAGTTCCTGCGCGGCGAGGAGGCCTCATTCCTCGCCTTTACCGACGGCAGGAACATCATCCCCCTCGCTTCTGCCCAGGACCACAAGGCGGTGTTCGATGGCGACAAGGGGCCGAATACCGGCGGCATGGGGGCCTACTCCCCGGCACCGGTGGTAACGCCGGCCATCCACGAGAAAGCGATGGAAGAGGTCATGCGCCGCACCGTCGACGGCATGGCCGCCGAGGGGCGCCCGTACCGCGGCGTGCTCTATGCCGGCCTGATGATCGACGGTGACTCCGTGAAAACACTGGAATTCAATGCGCGCTTCGGTGATCCGGAGTGCCAGCCGCTGCTGATGCGGATGAAGTCGGATATCGTGCCGATACTCATGGCCGTGGCGGATGGGGACATCTCCGGTGTCGAGATAGAGTGGCACGACATGGCTGCCGTCTGCGTTGTCATGGCATCGGGCGGCTATCCGGGGGAGTATCGCAAGGGGGACGTCATTTCCGGACTGGATGTGGCAGCCGGTATTGACGACCTTTTTGTGTTCCACGCGGGTACCGGAGAGATTGATGGCCGCTATATTGCAACCGGCGGCAGGGTACTCGGGGTAACCGGACGGGGTGCTACGGTGGCGGACGCCATTGCCAAGGCCTATGAAGGGGTTGGCGTGATCACTTGGGAAGGGGTTCACTATCGCAGCGATATCGGCCGGAAGGCGCTCGGTCGCTGAAGGGCAGCAAGCAGTGAGAAGTGAGAAGTGAGAAGTGAGAAGTGAGAAGTGAGAAGTGAGAAGTGAGAAACCGGATAGTATCGGAGAAACATATGCTCAATGGCAAGAAGATAGTGGTCGTCCTCCCCGCATACAATGCTGCTAAAACCCTTGAAATGACCTATCGGGAGATCCCCTTCGAGTTTGTGGACGACGTGGTCCTGGTTGATGACGCCAGCCGGGACGATACCGCCGACGTCGCCAGGCGTCTGGGTATCCATACCATTGTCCACGAACAGAACAAGGGGTACGGCGGCAACCAGAAGACCTGCTACCGGACGGCACTGAGCCTGGGTGCGGACATCGTGGTGATGCTCCATCCCGACTACCAGTATACCCCGCGTCTGATCACCGCCATCAGTGCAATGATTGCCTATGGCGAGTTCGACGCGGTGCTTGCGTCCCGCATTCTCGGCATAGGGGCCCTCAAGGGGGGGATGCCGCTGTACAAGTATGTCGCCAACCGTTTTCTGACCCTGTTTGAAAACATTCTGCTCGGACACAAGTTGTCCGAGTATCACACCGGTTACCGCGCCTTTTCCCGTGCAGTGCTGGAGCGGCTCCCCCTTGATGCGAACTCCGACGATTTTGTCTTCGACAACCAGATGCTGGCACAGATCGTCTGGGGGGATTTCCGCATTGGTGAGGTCAGCTGCCCGACGAAATATTTCCCCGAGGCGTCCTCGATCAATTTCCGCCGCAGCGTCAAGTACGGCTTCGGCGTTCTCGGCACGGCAGTGCAGTTCCGCTTGGCCAGGATGGGGCTATCCGTCGCCCCGATATTCAAATTCAAGTGAGGTAAGAAATGAATCCGGAAGTACTGATACTCATGGGGAGCGAATCCGACCTGCCGGTCATGGAGGAGTGCTCGAGCGTTTTGCAGCAGTTCGGCATCGGGTTCGAGATGCACATATCCTCGGCACACCGTTCACCGGCCCGTACCGGAGAGCTTGCCCGCACTGCAGCCGGACGCGGCATCAAGGTCATCGTTGCCGGCGCCGGCATGGCAGCCCATCTTGCCGGGGTGGTTGCGGCGGAGACCGTGCTGCCGGTGATTGCCGTGCCGCTGCCGGGCGGAGCGCTCAACGGCCTGGATGCCCTGTACGCAATGGTGCAGATGCCGGGGGGGATTCCGGTCGCAACCATGGCAATAGGCAAGGCAGGAGCCAGGAACGCCGGTCTCTTCGCGGTACAGATGCTGGCGCTGGGGAGCCCGGAGCTAACAGCCCGATTCTCCGCATACAAGCAGGGTATGGCCGATGATGTCGCCGCCAGGGACGCCGCACTGCAGGAGCGTTTGACTGCTTGAACGGCGGCGGTTCGGGAGCTTTTTGCTTGACATCGCCAGGGTGCTGTATTAAATACTTAAGATATTTTTCACTAAAAAAGAAAAGGGAGGAAATACTGATGAAAAAAGCTATCGTGACACTGCTTGTTGTTGCCTTTGCCGGGACCGCATTCGCTGCGGACGTAATCGAGATGAAGCGGAATGTGAAGTTCAACCACAAGGCTCACCAGGCGATTGCCGGCGACTGCAAGAAGTGCCATGAGAAAGGCCCCGGCAAGATCGAGGGTTTCGGCAAGGAGTATGCCCACGGTGCAGGTTGCAAGGGCTGCCACACCGACATGAAAAAAGGTCCTACTGCATGCAAGGAGTGCCACAAGTAGTCTGAATTTTCATGGAAACTCATGAAGGGGCGACGCCGGAACGTCGCCCCTTTTTTATTTTCCCTCAAGAGAATATGCTTTTTTTGCAAATTTTTTTTATATATAATGACATGCTTGATGCTGGCGGTTTTGTCGCTTGCGCCGGCAGGCCGCGCGGAGAGCAGCCAGGTTCCAATAACATGAGAAGGAGAGTGTCTTGTCTACTACCAAACACGGCTTTACCGAGTCATTGTGGGAGTTCTTCTGTTCCCTGAAGCTTTCCATTGTTCTGCTCATCGGTCTGGCTCTGACCTCGATTATCGGCACAGTAGTGCCGCAGGGGAATATCCCTCCCGAGTACCTGCAGACGATCAGTGAGGCAAAGTTCAAGCTGTACCAGAGTCTGAGCTTCTTCGACATGTACCACTCCTGGTGGTTCATGCTTCTTCTCTATCTGCTCACCGTTAATCTTGTCGCCTGCTCGATCAAGCGTCTTCCCCGCGTCTGGAAGATGGTTTCGGAGCCGCAGCTCGTCATGGACGAGGGACTGGAAAAATCGCTCTCCAATACCTATGAGTTCAAGTTCGGTGGCGATGCGGCAACCCAGAGGGAGAAGCTGAAGAACTTCCTCAAGGCGGAGATGGGGGAGCCGGTGGTGACCGATAAGGATGGCGTCTGTCACCTGTTCGTGCAGAAAAATCCCTGGTGCCGGCTCGGTGTCTATGTCGTACACCTGAGCATCATCGTCATTTTCATCGGCGCCCTGATCGGATCATTTTTCGGCTACAAGGCGTTTGTCAACATCATCGAGGGGACGAGCGTCGATACGGTCTTCACCCAGAAGGAAAAACCGATCAAGCTCGATTTCTCCGTACTGTGCGAAAACTTTTCCGTATCCTATTACAATACCGGCGCTCCCAAGGAGTTCAAGAGTATTCTGACCGTCATGGAAAACGGCCAGCCGGTGAAGGGGTACGAGAAGGTTCCGGTCATTGTCAATGACCCCCTGACCTACAAGGGGATTACATTCTACCAGTCAAGTTACGGACAGGCGGGTGAAGGTGCTGCCTATCACTTCAGCCTGCGTCGCCGCGGCAGCAGTGGCGACGCGGTTCAGCTTGACCTGAAGAAGGGTGAAACGGCAACCATTACCGGCGGGACGACCCTGGAGGTGCTCGAATCGACCCAGGACGTGCGCCAGTTCATGCCCGAGTTCTCTGGTCCCGCAGCGAAAGTGAAGCTGACCGCTCCGGGCAAGATGCCCGAGTCGTTCGTGGTCTTCAAGAACCACCCTGAAGTCGAGGAGCAGCGTGGGGGAGAGATCATCATCGGGTACGTCGGTGCCGACGAGAAGCTCTATACCGGGCTTCAGGTCGCCAAGGACCCGGGTGTCTGGGTTGTCTGGGCCGGCTGCACCCTGATGGTGATCGGCATCATCATGGCGTTCTTCATGTCCCACAACCGCGTCTGGATACGCATATCCAATGGCCGTGCCGTCCTTGGGGGGACAGCCAGCAAAAATCCGGCCGCTTTCGAGCAGAAGTTCGAAGCGCTGGTGGAAAAACTTAAGAAACTGTGAAAAGTGAGAAGTGAGAAGTGAAAAGCAAGAAGCTGATTCACCATTCACCATTCACCATTCACCATTCACTTTTTATGGAGGTTAACTAATGACCAGTTCCATGCTGTTCAACGCAACAACGTTTCTTTTCCTGATATCGACGATTCTTTTTATTGCCTTTCTTGCAACCAGAAACAACTCCATCGGACTGGGCGCCAGCATGGCCGCGTTAATCGGCTGGAGCGTGGAGACCGTGGCGATCATCCTTCGCTGGAAAGAGTCCTACGACATGGGTCATGGCCATGCGCCACTGTCAAACCTGTATGAGTCGGTCGTTTTCTTCGCCTGGACGATTGTCCTCATCTACGGCCTCATCGAGTTGAAATACAAGTACCGGGTAATCGGTGCGTTCGTGCTGCCGTTTGCCCTGTTGGGGATGGCCTGGGCGCAGCTGGGGCTGAACAGCGGCATCGAGCCGCTTGTTCCCGCACTGCAGAGTAACTGGCTGCTGTATCATGTCATTACATGCTTCCTCGGCTACGCCGCGTTCGCCGTTGCCTGCGGAATCTCGATCATGTACCTGATCAAGGCCAAGGCAGAAGGCGATTCCTCCGATTCTTCCGCCGGCGGAGTCATCAGCATGTTCCCTGCCATCCGCGTCCTCGATGATCTCAACTACAAGGCCATCATGATCGGTTTCCCCCTGCTGACCCTCGGCATAGTCACCGGCGCCGCCTGGGCAAACTACGCCTGGGGGACCTACTGGAGCTGGGACCCGAAGGAGACCTGGTCACTGATTGTCTGGTTCGTTTATGCGGCGTTTCTTCATGCCAGGATTACCCGCGGCTGGGTCGGCAAGCGCGCCGCATGGCTTTCGATCATCGGTTTTGCCGCAACAATCTTCTGTTACCTCGGCGTCAATCTCTTCCTCTCCGGCCTCCACAGCTATGGTGGCGGACGATAGATTGTTGCTAGGAGCGATGTCCCGGATGACGGTAACGTGGCGTGGTCAGCGATGGAATCTGTTTGCAGGGGGGGTAATCGTATCCTCCCTGCTGCTTCTTGCCCGCCCCGCGACAGCCGGGGTAATCATGGTATATCCGGAGCCCGGTACGTCGGTTGCCGACTCCCGCCATCTTGTTCTCAAGCTCGGGAGCACGGATATCACCGGTGTTGTTGTCACGGTCAACGGGGTCACCAGCGACTCGTTGCCGGTCGGTACCGTCGAGTACAAGCGGGCATTCAGGGACTTCCTCATCCTTCAGCCCCTGTGGGACAAGGGGAAAAATGAGTTGTTGGTCGAAACATATGCCGGCGACAAGAAGCTGGAGAGTTTCAGGGCCGAACTCTTCTATGCTCCCAAGGGGGAGGGGGTCGATGTCCCTGCTGCATTTCGCAGGGCGGTGATGCACCGTCCCGAGGCCGACAGTCTGTGCGTTCCATGCCATATCATGCGACCGACAATGAAACAGGTGCTTGATGTCCCTGACAAGGACAATGCCTGCTACAGTTGTCACCGGAGAATGGCTAATCAGAAATATGTTCATGGTCCGGTCGGAACCTATTCCTGTGCCTATTGCCATTCACTCCAGGGGACGCCGCTCTACGCTACGCCGAAACGGGATGCACGGCTTTGCTACGAGTGTCACCAGGAGAAGCAGAAGGAGCTGAAAGGGTTCAAGTTTCTGCACGGTCCGGTTGCTGCCGAAATGTGCGAGATCTGCCATGACTCCCATGGAAGCGATAACCCCGCCCAGTTGGTGATGCCGATCAACAAGCTTTGTCTCAGCTGCCATGAACAGATTGCTACGAGCGTGCATGTGACCGCCTTGAGCAGTGGTGCCGGGCACCCGCTGTCCGGCATGTCCGATCCGTCCGAGCGTGGTCGGGGCAGGGAGCTCTCCTGTGTCTCCTGCCACAACCCCCATGGTGGAAAGGCCCGCTACTATTTCATCACCGGCAGTGACAACAGGATGGAGCTTTGCCAGTCATGCCACAACAAGTAGCAGCTGACTACGAACGATTTTTCCAGAAGAGCCGCTGACAAATGGTCAGTAACCGGCAGTAATTGCTTCGGAGGTAATTACCATGAAATTTCAGACGATTAAAAAAATTGGAGCAGCACTGCTCGCCTGCTCACTCTTCCTTGGAGGCTGTGCTGCGCAGCAGGTCCAACAGACCCAGCGATACGTCTGGCCCCGTGCCCCTGAGCAACCGAAGATCGAATGGATCAAGTCGTACTACAGTCAGCACGACTTCCCGAAATCCGGGTTCGCTTCTTTTCTGGAGACCCTGTTCGGTCAGTCGCCCGCAATAGGTTTCCAGAAGCCGATCGACATAAAATCCAATGGCAAGGGGATAGTGTACATTGCCGACATCGCCCTTTCGGCGATCATTGTCTATGATCTCAACAACGCCACGGTTGATGTGTGGGAAAGGGGAACGGATCCGGACAAAAGCCTCTCCATAACCCCGTACTACCTTGCCCTTGACCGTGACAACAATATCTATACCGTCGGCTCAGGAGGCAAGAATATCGTTGTCCTCGACAGCAAAGGGGCGGTTCTCAGGAAAATCAACTTTGCCGAACAGGTCAAAGCTCCGGCAGGGATCACGATAGACAAAGAAAGCGGCAGGATATATCTGGTCGACAATCCAGGCGGCAAGGTTGCCGTGTATGAATCAAGCGGCAAGTTTCTGTTCTCTTTCGGTAAGCCCGGGACAGAGGACGGTGAGTTCAACAGGCCGTCGCCGATCACCATCAACAACAAGGGGGAGGTTGTTGTCGGCGATGTGATGAATGCCAGGATTCAGGTCTTTACAAAAGAAGGGAAGTTTTTACGAAAGTTTGGCCAGAGGGGGGATGCGGCGTCGGATTTTCAGGTGATCAAGGGGCTCTCGGTTGACTCGGACGACAATGTCTATGTGACAGATGGGAAAGCCAATCAGATAAAGATATTCAACGCCAAAGGCGAATACCTGCTCGGTATCGGCACCGCATACTCGGTAACCGCTACATTCAAGGAGGCGCCGGGAGGCCTCCTCTTGCCGCAAGGGATTCACATCGATGATACGGATACCATCTATCTGGCGGACCAGGCGAACATGAGGTTCCAGATTTTCAAGTATCTCGGTGGTGCTCGTGGAGCGAGTGTCAAGGAGCCCGCTGTCACTGGCAAGTAGTTTTACGCCAATTCAATAGCTCCTCGGGAGTGTTCCGCTAAATCGAGTAGAAATCAAATACTCCTTACAGCGGAAAGGCAGGATGGATGATTGGAAAAGTCTAATATAGCGTATTTTTGCTAGTGCCATAATAAGCACGCATTGATAACATCTCGAAATAACAAGATAAAATGCCGGCGAGCGATCGCCGGTATTTTTATGGCATCGATGTTGCAAGATGGTGAAATATAATTTACAAGCCCGTAAGCGGGTAACAACAAAAAAGGAGAAAAGGTATGAAAAAGGTATTATCGCTTCTCGCAGTAGCCGGCCTCATCGCAGCAGCATCCTCTGCATTTGGCGCAACAATCGTTGGCAGCAAGCACGACCTGTCGAATACCGGTACTGCAACAGGCCTGTCCGGTGGCGGCAGCAGCACCCAGATCTGCGTATACTGCCATGCACCGCACAACGCAGCCAAGTCGCTCCCCCTCTGGAACCGTACAAACCCGGCTGGTTCGCTCTTCAAGCTCTACTCCGGTGTTAACATGCAGAACGTATCCTTCTCCTCCGGTTTTACCGCAGATAGTACCTCACTCTTCTGCATGAGCTGTCACGACGGTGTAACTGAAATGAGCGCAATCCACAACGCCGGTACCCTCGGTGGTGGTGCTGCTGTCAACGCAACTTCGCCCACGGCAGCCGATGCATACCGTACCGCTGGCGCCAATGTGTTCGCTCCCGGTGCTATCGGCCAGATCAAGAACACCGCTCTCGGTGGCTACAACCTGACCAAGACTCACCCGATCAACTTCGCAGTCAGCCTCACTGACGGCCAGAGCGACCTTTTCACCGGTTCGGGCACCAAGATGGGTAACAACAACCAGTTCCCGCTCTTCAAGCTCGAAGGCGACCGCGCTACTGCTCGTTCACTCGAGTGCGGCAGCTGCCACGCAGTTCACGATTCTCTGAACTCTCCGTTCCTCCGCACCACCATGGACCGTTCGGCACTCTGCCTCGGCTGCCACAACAAGTAATATTAGTTTCTTGTATGGTAAAAAAGGCGGGAGGGGATACCCCTCCCGCCTTTTTTTGTGTAAAGACTCTTTCTGTGTGCCCGTCACTAGAATGATTTCTGGTCTGGTGACGAACGTTTTAAAGCGTTCGTCGGGATGTTGGGCGCGTCATATGGCTGCCCGGGTGCGTCAAATGACCGGATAGGGGTTGGCTGCGAATAATTAAGTGCAAATAATACTAAAGTTGATAAAAATCAGTCGGATAGGAGTGTTTGGGTGGTCGTTGTGCTGCTGTGGACGGTATAGTAATTGCACTTAAATGGATTGACTTTTTAGGGTTTCTTGGTATGTAAATGAAAAAATACACATATACAGTATTAGTTGTGAGCGTAATCCTGCTGGCATTCAGGAGCGCGGCTTCGGCAGCCGTGACAGGTCTTGGCGGTTCAGCCGAATTGTCATACGTGCAATACGAAGCCAAGGCAGACGGTAAAAAATTTTACAGCGGTGATTCCTTTGCGCAGAAATATGCTCTGGCCTGGGGAGCCAGCAATCTGTACCGCTACAGTCAGCCACAGTATTACAAGCTGATGCTCGGTTACGACTGGATTAGTTTCAATACGAATATCGATGAAGGAAATGTTTCAAGGGAAATCTCTGAAACTTACGGCAAGTTCCGCTATAACGGTGAAATTGGCTATCAGCCGGTAAATCTTCCGATAAGATTCACTGCCTACCTGAATGACGACATGGTTCCGCGTCTCAGAAGCGGCCTGTTTCAAGGAATTATAGGCGACGGCTTCAATTATGAAATTCAGGACAGAAACAAGGTGATGTCTTCCGGATTCATGTTTGTTTTCGAGCCGGAAAGAGCCTACTCGGTGGGGTTGCGTGGTCTGCCGCGTCTTCATGTGGATTATCGCGAGTTTTCCAACAAGAGTGACAGCAGCTTGTATAGGTTTGATAACAAGACGCGTGAGCTTGCCGTTGCCGGTCTGAACAAGGAAAACAACTGGCTCCATTACAGAAGCATCCAGTACGAAAACTATCTGAATTCTAATGATAATTATGAGCAGCAGCAGATACAGATAGGTTTGATCGATTACGTCGGCAGACGAAAATGGTCAGCGCTGACAAACTGGATAAATGTTTCCGCTGATGGCCAGATGACGGTTCGTAAAAACGAAAGCCATGTCGACGACTTTGAAGAGTACGACATCAACTTCCAGGCAATAGCAACCAGGAAGCTTTGGGATGCAAGAACTTTCATGAACTATAACAGGGAGCTCAAGAACAGGACCCTGACCGAAGAAGCACGGATACCATTGTACGTCAAGGGCATCTGGGGAAGTGAGACAAGCTGGAATTTCAGTGTCAACGAAAACAAGGGGCGTCAGCAAATCAATAACGGCCCGGTTGCGACATCCTATCTGAATAGCGTCGCTCTTGGACTGACAACTTTTGCCCGATCCAGTTTTACCCTGTCTCCGTACCTTTCTGTGAAAACCGAAAAATCGTACGGTTCCGCTGATGCCTACGAATTCTCGGTAGGGGCGAAGACTTCCAGCACGCGGCGCTTCAGTGATGTGTATTCCCTGACAGCCGGATATGATTTCAGAACACGGGATGATGGCACTGGCACGGAAAACAGTTCAACCTGGAGCCAGAAGCTGTACGCGAAAGGGCGCTACAGTGCCAGGCATGATCTTACCGTGGAAGCATCGGAGCAACTTGAAACTGGTTCAGGTAGTGCTTACATCGATAATTCCAGGCTGAACGGCGGTAGTCAGATCGATAATAACATACGGGATTATATGCGCAGTATTACGACCATTTCTGCTGCATGGGCTCCCTCTGCGGCAATGCGCACTTCAATCAATGCAAATTTTGATTTCCTGAAAGTGCAGGGCGCTCCTAACAACACGGATTTTATGGTTTACCATAATTTTGCGTATGACAAGCAAAACATCAGATTTCAATTGGATACCAGATATCAGCGCCGTGATACCGGCACCGGTGCGTTTATAAATTCGTTCACGAACTCTGGCTCGGTTTCTTACATGCCTGATCGATATAATGACGCTTCTTTGCGCTATAGCTATTATGACCGGAGCGATGAAACCGGTAATGCTACCGAATTGGAGCTTCTTCAGAGGTATAACCACTATTTCTATACAAAAGCGGGGGTGCTCCGTAACATAGCCACCATTAGCGAGGAGTATTCACGTACCTACTCGTCTCAGAGTGGTTCTGCCATGACTCCCGGTCGGTCATCCCTTGATTCGCAGTACCTTTTGCTCTCAGGGAGATATTCGCCCACTTCGCGGTTGTCACTCTACGGTTCCGTCAAGTATCAGGAGGAACGGAGGGCGATTACCATGGTGTACAACGCCGGATTATCGGCTGATTTCAAGCTTCTGACAACAACAGTCGACTACACGATGGGCACAAGGGACAGTGATAAACGGGTAGAAAAGAAACTGGCTGCAAACGTGAAGAGAAGCTTCTAGGCGCACGGGACTTGTCCTCTCCCCTCCGCATATCCGGACCGCGAGCCAAGTGATTTCGGTTTACATCCTTCCGCTGACTGCAGTAATATCCCTCATATGAATTATTTGCGAATTTTGTCGCTTTTTGTCCGGGAACTCTACTCCCGAAGGCAGATGATCCTGGAGTTGGCCAAGCAGGATTTCCGCAGTAAATACCTCGGTTCCTACCTTGGGATTCTTTGGGCTTTCGTCCATCCGACCATCTATGTAGCAATTCTCTGGTTCGTCTTCGAGGTCGGGTTCAAATCCCAGCCCGCCGGCGATGTGCCCTTTGTTCTCTGGATGCTCTGCGGCATCGTCCCGTGGTTCTTCTTCAACGAATGCCTGAGCAGCGCCACCCACTCGATTCTTGAAAATTCGTTTCTCCTGAAAAAGGTCAACTTCAGCGTCGGCATGCTACCCATCGTCAAGATTCTCTCGGCGATGGTGCTGCATACATTCTTCATCGGGATCATATTTGCCATGTTCCTGGTGTACGGACGGCCGCTGACCATTCACTGTCTCCAGGTCTTCTACTACCTCTTCGCCACCATCGTCCTGCTCCTCGGTCTTTCGTGGATTACCTCCTCGGTCATCCTGTTTTTTCGCGACATGGGGCCGATTGTCGGCATGGTGCTCCAGTTCCTCTTCTGGATGACCCCCATCTTCTGGTCGGCCAAGATCCTGCCGATGAAGTACCTCAACATGGTCAAGCTCAATCCGGTCTACTACATCGTCGAGGGGTACCGGGAGAGCTTCATCTACAATGTCTGGTTCTGGGAGCGGCACTACGTGCTGACGTTCTACTACTGGCTTGTTACCGGTACGATCTTTGTAGTCGGTGCGGTTGTCTTCAGGAGGCTCAGGCCGCATTTCGCGGATGTGCTGTAGGGGCTGTGAGTAGTAAGAAGTGAGGAGGGGGTAGGGAGCAGTGAAATGCAGGAGTATAAGACACACAAAGATCTGGTAGTCTGGCAAAAGTCCATGGACATGGTTGTCACTGTCTATCGTGCGACGGAATGTATGCCGAAGAGCGAGTTATATGGATTGACAAGTCAGATACGCAGGGCAGCGGTTTCTGTGCCCGCCAATATAGCCGAAGGCGCAGCTCGCAATCATTCCAGGGAATTTATTCAGTTTTTGTACGTTGCGCTTGGTTCACTCGCAGAGCTTGAAACAGAGCTGCTGTTGGCCGAGAGACTTCAATTCATTGAATTATCATTGATTCCAGATGTAACTGAAATTAAGATGATGCTGCTGGGGTTGATTAAAAAAGTGAAGGCGAGGGATGTCGGGTCGAAATAAATGCCTTCCCACTTACTTCTCACTTCTTCCTTCTTGCTGATTTTTGGCTCTTTTATTGCATCATTTGTATGTGTATTTAACTGCGAGAGCTTGGATGATGCTGCAATCATAAATAAAATTACTGACCGCTTGCATTTTGGAGAAAAGTTAGGTAAATTTAAGACTGTTAAATTGAGAAGTGTTCAGCCAAATAACGTCAAGCACGGGAAATAACGAGAAGAATAGGCCCCAAATTTCCATCAAGATATTCAAAAGGACAGGAGGTTTCAGATGAGCAAGTTTTGTAAAATGTTATTGGCAGCGGCAGCAGTAGTGGCTCTTGCGGCACCGGCTATGGCGGCAGACAAGTTGATTGTGAAGGGTACAGATGGGACAACAACAAAGTTTGTCGTCCAGGATACCGGCAACACAGGTATCGGGACTGGTACGCCGACAACACCGTTGCATATTCTCGCTGCCACTGGGTCGGCATCAGAGAATTTTGAATCCGTTTATGATACTGGAAGCGGTACGCCGTTCTTGCGCTATAAATTGAATAAGGCCGGTGCATCTGCATGGTACCTAAAAGATGGCGCAAACGTTGAAGTCGGAAGGATCGTTTATTCTACCCCCGGTTCGATGCCCGGAATCTTGCTTCAGACCGGACCATTGGCTAATCTAAACAGATTTGACATAGTTAACTATGGTACTTATTTTAACCTCAGTTTTAACGCTATGCCGGGTGGCATTCAGATTGCCAATACAACCGGTAATGTTGGCATTGGAACCGGAACGACTCCCGCCACAAGCAAGTTGCAGGTTGTCGGTTTGCCTGTATATGCCAACAATGCTGCTGCAATTACTGGCGGCTTGACCGCAGGTGCCTTCTACAGGACCGGGGCTGATCCTGATCACATTTGTGTTGTCCACTAAAAATCCCCCACAACACATTTGAAATAGGTTATGATTAAGGGCGACTGTGATAACGCAGTCGCCCTTTTATATGTTTCAGCTATAAGCTATGTTGAGCAACTATAAACAAGGTAAAGGCTGTAAAAATGAGCAGTATCATAACCGACTCCGGTGGTCACGATGTTATGAATCAAAGATCTTTGACTTCTGTTTCCGATGTTGCTATTTCGGTTGAAAACCTTACCAAGACGTACCGTCTCTACACTAACTCCTTCGATCGTCTTAAGGAGTCTCTTCATCCGTTCGGCAAAAAATATCATCACGATTTTTACGCTCTCAAAGATGTCAGTTTTCAGATAAGGAAGGGCGATACTGTCGGAATTATAGGTAGAAATGGTTCCGGCAAATCGACACTTCTCAAGATCATTGCCGGTGTAATCACCCCTTCGAGTGGCAGTGTTACGGTCAATGGTAAGATCTCGGCTCTTCTTGAACTTGGGACCGGTTTCAATCCAGAGCTGACCGGGATAGAAAATGTATATTTCAATGGCACCCTTATGGGCTATACGCGTGAAGAAATAGATGCCAGGTTGGATAATATTCTTTCATTTGCTGACATCGGTGAATTTGTTTATCAACCGGTAAAAACTTATTCAAGCGGGATGTTTGTTCGATTGGCGTTTTCAGTGTCTATAAGTGTAGAGCCTGATATCCTGATAGTAGATGAGGCCTTATCTGTAGGAGATGCATATTTTCAACAAAAATGCATGAAGAAGTTGGGAGATTTCAAGGAAGCAGGAGGGGCAATCGTATTTGTTTCCCATGATTTAAATGCGGTTAAATATCTTTGTGACGAATCGATTTTGATGATTCGAGGCGAAGTGTCGGAATCAGGTAGTCCTGAGATTGTTATCAACAGATACAATTATCTGTTAGCTAAAGAAAGTGACAAAGAAGCAATACGTTATGAAAGTAGCAATAAAACGAGTTCTTATGGCAACTTCAAAGTTGAAATAGAAGAAGTTCAGGTGCTGAATGAACATGGCATTAAATCGCAAATATTCATTTCCGGTGAAAAAGTGAAAGTGAGGGTCTGTCTCAAAGCACATGAACAGCTGCATAATTTAGTTGTTGGAATCTTGATACGAGACAAATTCGGTCAGGATATTTTTGGCACTAATACATATCATATGCAAAAAGTGATATCTACAGATACAGGTAAAATGTATCAGTTCGAATTCAGCTTTGCGTTAAACATAGGAATTGGCAAATATACCTTGACTGTTGCAGCAGTAAAAGATGATACACATATCGACGAATGCTTTAACTGGTGCGATGATATTTGCAACTTTGAGGTTGTTAGCGTAAAAGACAATTATTTTATAGGTATATCCAAGCTAGATGTTAATTTGGATGTAAAGGAAGTGTAAATGTTTAATAATTTGTTCACACGTAAAACACTAAAAAATCTGTTCAGATTGCCTTATCAAGGGTTTGGAATAAATACATCTGAAAGGATAATAGAAGTCCCATGGGCGCTTTCTCTTTTTGCTCATGAAAAGAGGGTACTGGAGGTTGGTTATTCTAATGCCGAGCCAGAGTATTTAAACGGTTTGCTGAATCTTCATTGCGAGGAATTGCACGGAGTTGATATTGTTTACAAGGAAGTAGACGGGATTATTAAGAAACAGGCAGATATAAGAAACACGGGTTTTCCTGACAATTATTTCGATATGATTTTATGTATATCCACTATAGAGCATGTTGGAAGAAATAATAGTGTATACACAGAAAGCAATGATCCGATTGATTCATCCGGAGATTTCAAAGCCGTAGTGGAGATGAAGAGAATATTGAACAAGGGTGGGAAATTAATAATAACGGTTCCCTTCGGAAAGTTTGTTGATTATGGGTGGTTTATTCATTATGACGAGCAGCGATGGAGCAGTTTAAAACACGAGCTGGGCGCTTCTCTTATTAAAGAGGATTATTTTATTTATAGACATGGATGGTTTACAAGCACTAAAGAAGAGCTAAAGCATGTTGCATATCAAGATAATGGCGCTCCTCACGCAACAGGACTTCTATGCGCATTGTTCATTAAATAAAATCATGTTTGTGCAATGAAAGTGGCGAACATTTAAAAACAGCCAATGTAGTGTTAGTGGAAAACTCTTATGACAATTATAAACGAAGAGGTGAAGCAAAGCAGACCGTTGTCTGCTTCCCTCGACTCACTCCACGACATTCCTGAGTTCAATGCATCGAAACTGCGGGAAATGATAACTGCAGCCTCGGCACAGGCCAATGCAGGTGCGGAAGTATCCCCTATGCAGCAGATTCCCGCACCTTTCCGTAGGTTGGCCCGTCTCGCAGGGAAGTCGATTGTCTTTTTTTTCAGCTTCATAACCGCGAAGCAGCGTGATTTTAATACAATAATACTGCAGGTGTTAAATGTAATAACCGATTCGCTGGAAAAGGCTGTGAACGGGAGAACTGCCACTCTGCGACAGGAAAATGTTGCTTCGCATGAGGTTGCCATCGATGAATTGCAGAAACAGCTTGCGGCACTCATAGCACGCCTGACATTACAGGAAAGGCGGACTGCGGTGCTCTTGGAACAATTAGGCGGGCGACAGTTCCCTTCCCCTGATAACGAACAAATCCAATGTCCCAACAACGAAAAAAAGCATGTGCTTGATGCGATGTACCTTGCTTTTGAAGATCAGTTCCGCGGAAGTCGTGACCTGATCAAGGAGAGAGTGCGGGAATATCTGCCGTTGCTGAGGTCTGCCGGGGTCGGTGTCAGTGAAATGTCTGTTCTTGATGTAGGATGCGGCAGAGGGGAGTGGCTTGAATTGTTAAAAGAAGAGGGGATTCAGGCTGAAGGGATAGACCTGAATCGGCTAATGGTTGAGCAGTGCTGTCAACGTGGTTTGAATGTTGTAGAAAGTGATGTCATTTCCTATCTGCGCAATCTCCCTGACGCCAGTGTCGACGTAGTGACAGGATTTCACATTATTGAACACCTTCCTTTTGAAGTGCTCGTTGACCTGTTTGATGAAACATTGCGAGTGCTCAAGTCAGGTGGATTGGCTCTGTTTGAAACACCCAATCCTCAGAATCTGATAGTGGGAAGCTGGTATTTTTATCTGGATCCTACCCATAGGAACCCTCTGCCAAGTCCGACAGTGAAGTTTCTAGCTGAAGCGCGCGGATTTAGCCGGGTAGAAATAATCAATCTGCATTCAGCGGATGTCCCGGAGCTGGACGAGGCCACTGAGGTGGCAAAACGGTTTAATGAGTATTTTTGTGGACCGATGGACTATGCAGTCGTTGCGTGGAGAGTATGAATTTGTGAATATTCATTGCCATTAAAAGTCATATCAGAGTTGAGAAAAAGTAAGCCGGTATGAAAACGCTATATAATGGGCGTCATTGCCTACGCAACCACCAGGACCATTAATATGCCAAAACTGATAATTCAGATACCTTGTTACAATGAAGAAGAGACGCTAGGCTGTACGTTGTCTGCGTTACCTCGAGAAGTTCCAGGAGTTGGCTCAGTTGAGTGGCTAATCATTGATGATGGCAGCACAGATCGAACTGTTGAGGTTGCATTGCAGCACGGCGCTGACCATATTGTTCGTCTGTCTCGTAATAAAGGCTTGGCTCATGCGTTTATGGCTGGACTGGAGGCATCTCTCAAGGCAGGGGCTGATCTCATCGTCAATACCGATGCAGACAACCAGTATTGTGCCGATGATATACCAAAACTAATAGAGCCGATACTGACCGGCAGAGCCGAGATCGTAGTCGGTGCCAGGCCAATAAACGACATTGAGCACTTTTCATTCTTAAAGAAGTTTCTGCAAAAATTGGGAAGTTATGTAGTCAGAATTACCAGCCAGACCAGCATCCCTGATGCTACCAGCGGTTTCCGCGCATTAAGCCGTGAAGCTGCCATGAAGATGAACGTTTTCAACCAATACACCTATACTCTGGAAACCATAATTCAGGCCGGCCAGAAGAATATGGCAATAGTATCGGTGCCGATAAGGGTTAATGGTGACCTTCGCCCATCCAGACTAGTAAAGAGCATCCCATCCTACGTCCGTAAGTCAATTATCACCATCGTCAGAATTTTCATTGTTTACAAGCCGTTCCGCTTTTTCATGATTACCGGTGCGTTCATCTTCATGCTGGGTTTCCTGCTCGGAACACGATTCCTGTTTTTTTATTTAACCGGTAGTGGCAAAGGGCATATCCAGTCATTGATTTTGGCAGGTTTTCTTCTTGGGATCGGTTTCCAGACCATGCTGGTAGCATTTTTGGCGGACCTGTTTTCTGTCAACCGGAGATTGTTGGAGGATATTCAATTCCGGCTGAGGAAAAACAAATGATTAGTGATGTTATCGTTAATTTTAATTACATATGGCAATTTAGTCTGATTCTGGCATCTCGCGGTGTTAGAGTTATGTGGAACGAAGAATGTCATTAGTTACTTCTTCATTACGGTTCGTAATACTCGGCCCTATTTACCCATACAAAGGCGGTATCGCCCACTATACCGGCCTTCTGGCCAAGGAACTTGCCAAGACGTACCCTACCAAAGTAATTTCATTCAGTCTCCAGTACCCGTCCTTCTTTTACCCCGGCCAACAGCAGAAGGATTACGACAACGATTCATTCAGGTTCGAGGATACCGAGTACCTGATCAATACCATCAATCCAATTTCATGGATGGGAACTGCTATCGCGATAGCCAGGTTCTCACCTGATTTAGTAATCCTCCCCTGGTGGAACCCGTTCTTCGGTCCGGCATTTTCAATTATTACCATGCTGGTCAAACTCCTGTGCCGCGCTAAAGTTCTGTTCCTGATTCACAATGTTTTTCCACATGAGCGCCTTCCCCTGGATCGTCTCTTAACAGCTTTTACCTTAAAACAGGGGGACTCCTTCATAGTCCAGTCCGGCGAGAATGAGACAAAACTCCTGAATATCGTGCCTGATGCTGTCTATCGAAGAACCATGCATCCGACCTACGATGCCTTCACTTTTGAAGGGATTGGCCGGACTGAGTCGCGCAAGGAACTCGGATTACCTGATGATGCTAGGGTCATGCTGTTCTTTGGCTTCGTCCGTGAGTACAAGGGGTTGATGTATCTGATCGAAGCACTCCCCGCCATAAGCAAGAGACTTGAAAATGCCCACCTTCTGGTAGTTGGTGATTTCTATGATGACAAGCTGAAGTATATTGAAAGGATTGAAGAGCTGGGCGTTTCCTCGATGGTGAAAATCATTGACGGTTATATCCCGGACCGTGAAGTGGGCAAGTACTTTACGGCTTCCGATCTCGTCGTGCTCCCTTATGTGACCGCAACACAGAGCGGTATCGTACAAATTGCCTACGGTTTCGGCAAGCCGGTAGTGGTCACTTCTGTCGGTGGACTGCCGGAGGTTGTTGCGGATGGTAGAACCGGCTATGTTGTTCCTCCGCATGATGCAGATGCACTGGCCGATGCGGCAATTTGCTTTTTCGAGCAGAACCGTGGCGCAGAGTTCTCTGCGGCTATTGCCGGGGAACAGGAGAAATTCTCCTGGCGACGGCTGGTGGAGGCCATTGAAGACCTTATGAAGGTGCCGCAATGAGAGTTCTGGTAACTGGGGGTACGGGTTTTATCGGTCAGCACCTTGTGCGTCAGTTGCTGCGAGAGGGGTATCTGGTACGTTGCCTGGTGCGTGATACAGCCCAGGCTGAGGCTATGTTCAGTCCGGCAAGGGAGCTTGAGTTTGTTTCCGGCGATCTTACTCGACCGGAAACGCTTGTGGGTGTGGCCAATGGTGTGAAGCATGTCTTTCATCTGGCGGCCATGGGGCATGTATCCGCAGTATCTGAAGAGGCTTTTAGGCAGTTTGTGGCGGTAAATGTTGACGGTACTGCCAGCCTGATTAGGGAGTGCGGACGAGCCGGGGTGGGCAAATTCATCCATTTCAGTTCAACGGCTGCGATGGGCTTGATCAAAAAAAGCCTTGTCGATGAAACTGACGTGCCGCAACCCAGAACTCCTTACCAGAAAAGCAAGTACGAGAGCGAAAAAACGGCGCTTATTCTCGGCAAGGACCTTGGGGTGCCAACTCTGGTGCTTCGCCCCTGCATGGTTTACGGCATTGGCGGAACGGGTGAATTTTTCAAGATGTGCCGGCTGATGAAAAAAGGATTTTTCCCGAAGGTTGGTTCCGGCAGAAACCTTACTCCGCTCGTTCATGTTCGGGATCTTGTCCAAGCAGCAATGCAGACACTTTATAGGGGAGAGGCGGGGCAAGTGTACATCATTGCTTCGGCTCGGTCTCTTCCCATGGACGAACTCAGGGCGATGGTCATGAAAGCATGGGGGACCCGTGCTTGCTATCCTTATGTCCCGGTTTGGCTTATGAACGTCGCTGCGGTCGGTTTCGAGCTGCTGGGGAGAATGACTGGTAAGGCTCCGCTGGCAACACGGCAGAACATTGCGTCAACCGTATGGGACCGGGAATTTTCCATTAGCAAGGCGGCTAATGACCTGGGATATGTGCAATCGGTAGATTTTGCAGTTGGCATAAATGAGACAGTAGCCTGGTACAAAAGCCAGTCCAGCCAGGCAAACAGCTTACTGGACAAGCATGCATGCTGTTAACCAAACTTGATAAGACATTCAATGTTGCCCTGAGCGGGCATTTTGGCGAAAATAATGTTGGCGACGATCTGCTGTTGCTGGCGCTTGTTGACGGTTTATCAATAACGCTGAATTTGAACCAGTTAGTTATTTTTACGGCGGATGTGACAAAAACCGAGTTATTGCTAGCTAGGGAAAAGCGTGACACTACGAGAGTCAGGCTAATTTATTCGGGGCGCTGGGGTGTGCGTCAGCCGCACACTACTTTCCTGAAGTCTTTTAGCTGGTTGGCAAATACTGTTGTGGCATTGAAAAAATGTGATCTGCACCTGATTGGCCCAGGGACAATAATCAAGGATAGCAACAGGTTTTTTGTCGCCTTCTGGCTGGTAAGGGCGTTTTTGTCTTTTCTGCTTCGTCGGCCTTTTGCCTTTATCGGCATAGGGGTAGGCGAGGTAAGATTTTGCCATTCAAGGCTGTTGATCCGTTGGCTGTTAAATTTGGCGCGGTTTGTTACCGTGCGGGACACCTCCTCCCTGGCGGAGCTTGGCAAGCTCCATGTCCACAGGCCTTTCATGGCTTCTTATCCTGATTTGAGCTTTACCTGTAGTCATTCTCCAGAGAAGAGTGGCACTGCCAACCAGATCAAAAGAATTGGCCTGAATTTCAGGAAGTTCAAACACAAACATTTCCCGGAGAACATTATTCAGTCTTACGAAAAGGCCATAATGGAACTCCTGCGGGCGCTGCCGGATAATGTCGAGCTGGTATTCTATTCTTTTTGTAATGAACCTCACCAGAATGATTTTGAGATGTTTGAACTTATCGAGAAGAGATTTGCTGATCATCATGCAAAAGTAATGAATTTTTCCTACACAGATCTCGCGGAGTTGCGCAATAGTATCGCGTCCTGTGACGCTTTTATCGGGACCAGGTATCACGCTGTTCTACTTGCTGTTCAAGCAGGAGTGCCAACAGTCGGGTTGTCTTATGAACAGAAAACGATCAATTTTATGTCGGACATTGGAGCCGATGCTTTTGCGCTGGACATAGCCCGGATAAATGAAGGAGACCTGATGCATGCCTGGGCGAAACTGACAGCAACCAGGCAACAATACAAAGACCAGCTACAGGGTCTTGTGAAACGTCTCGGGATTGAAGCGCACGGGCACCTTGAAGAGGTTTATCGAGCCATTTGACAATCTCCGCGTTCATTGCGGATATAAATTACCGCCATAATTTAACCGTGAAGATTAACTATGAAAATAGGGTTTCTTTTACAATTGTTGTCCAAATTTGCGTTTGCTGTTTCTGCCGTAATTCTGCATGTTTATCTTGGCAGAATTTTGACAGTGAATAGCTACGGTATTGTCGGCATCATACTGAACTTGATCAATATCAACTACCTTTTTGTAAGTAATGGAGTACGACAGTCGGTATCAATTTTTGTTTCAAGGCAGGTTTATTCGTGGACTGATCTGGTAAGAAAGAGCGCGGCTTTTCAGCTTGGTATCGGTGGCCTGCTGTTTGCTGCAAATTATTACGGTTCCTGGATAATTGCCAGTCTGCTGGGCGACCATTCGCTGGAAAAGTACATAAGCCAGACTGCATTTATCATCCCGATTACCGCGCTGCATTTTCTTTGCATTGGTGTGCTCAATGGCGAGCAGCGGTTTGGCGCTGAAAGCGGAATGACCATTTTGTATTCTGTCCTGAGGTTGCTTTGTATTCCACTTTTGCTGCTGTTTCCTTCATTTGACAAGCTGACGCTCGTTATTATCGGACTCATTTTTGCTGTTCTCTCCTCGTCATTGCTTGGGTCTGCCCTTGTTCTGAAAAGTCACGTAAGACCGAAAGTAGCGGCACAGATAACTTTTGATGAACTTGTCCGTAAATCCGTTGCGCTTATATTTTTCTATGCAGGGATAACTCTGCTCATGAATGTGGATACCATTCTCCTGAAACGTATAACCAACGACGATCAGGCAGTAGGCTTTTACACAGCGGCCTCAAGTTTCAGCAAGATAATCTATTTTATCAGCGTAGCGCTGATTTCCGTCATAACTCCGGTTATTTCAAAAGCTTATCACGGTGGTGACAAATTTGCGGCCAAGGCCTTATTCTTAAAGGGCATTGACTTTTTAATGCTTATCCTGGCCCCTGTGTTTATAATAGTTGCGGCCTCCGGAAGGCATCTTTTTGCAATATTATACTCCAAAAGTTACGCAGCCTCCGGAGGTGCCTTTGCCGTTCTGGTTCCGGCAATATTTCTACTTTCGCTGGCAGTTTATCTGAATACTGTTGTGCATGCGGTATCAACAGTCAGAAACAACTCAATGAGCATCTTCCTTCTTGTAATTAACATAGTTCTTAATTTTCTGCTGGTGCCGATACTTGGGTCGCTTGGTACAGGTATATCCTTGTTGATACCCTCCATGTTGGGTTGTGTGATTATGATTGGACCTGTGCAAAGGGTGCTGGAGACCAGGGTCGGGATGAAACAGTTATCCAGGCACATATGTTTGCTCAGCGTTGTTGTGGCGGCAGCGACAATACTTTATCGCTGCATCAATTTTACTGATATATACTGGCTGCTTATCTCTTATCTGCTGCTTTCCGGGTTTTCTTTTCTCATGATGAGAGCTCTGGGTTTAGTGGGGGAAGATATGCTCAGTTTGCTGCAACTTGTGAAAACAAGAGACAGGATATGAGTCCTAATCGTCAGCTTTCGCATGAGTGCTGATTGTGGGTAAAGGAAGAATAAATGAACGTTCTTTTTATATATAACGGGAGTGAACATATAGGGATACAGTTCTTGTCGAGTGTTTTGAAAAAACATGGCCACTCAACCTCACTGTTATTTGATCCCGCAGTATTCACCGGGCATTCATTTCTGGACATCCCTTTCCTAAAGGCATTTACAAACCTCGATCAGGAAATTGTTGACAAAGCAATAGCACAAAAACCGGACTTGATCTGTTTCTCATGTTTTACCGGAAATTATGGCTGGTGTCTGCAGATGGCCTCTCGCATCAAGAGCAGGTGCAAAACTCCAGTGGTTTTCGGTGGGGTCCATCCTACTTCAGTCCCCAAAACCGTGCTGCAGAACAGTTGTGTTGATTACGTCGTTGTCGGAGAAGGTGAAGAGGCCTTGTTGGAGCTTCTGGATTGCCTGCACAATGGGACCGCTTCTCTGCCGAAAATTGCCAATCTGGGATATAAGATCGGGGATGAAATGTTTGTCAATCAGCCGCGACCGTATATAAAACAACTGGACTTGATACCGCTTCCGGACAAGGATCTGTTTTACAGCAAAGTCCCGATGCTGGCCGAGATGTACAGGGTAATGACCAGCAGGGGTTGCCCGTTTTCCTGTAGTTTTTGCGGCAACAGCATGCTTCATCGGATGTATCCTCATGAAAAAAGTCATGTCAGACGCCGTTCCGTGCAGAACGTTCTTGAAGAGCTGCGGATTGCAAAAAAGAAATACAGGATTAAATCCATTATATTTTCAGACGACATATTTACGATGTCCCATGATTGGTTAAATGAATTTATTCCATTATATAAAGCGGAGATCGGCATCCCGTTCAGTTGCACCACGCATCCAAACTTCATCAGGCAGGATATTATTGATCTACTGAAAGAAGGCGGTTGCTGGTCGATGCAGATGGGAATACAATCTGGTTCAGAAAGGATCAGAAGGGATATCTTCCACCGTCACGAAACTACGGAAAAAATAATTCAGTCCGGATTGATGGTGAAACGTTCCGGTATCAAGCTTTTTGTAGATATAATTCTGGGAGCGCCCACAGAAACTGAGGATGATATTAAAGATAGCCTTGCTCTGCTGGGGAAAATCAAGCCGGACAGGCTTGTATCCTTTTTCCTGACGTATTATCCTGAAACTGAAATCATTGACATAGCATTAGAAAACAAGCTGTTGGATACGCTGCAGTATGAACAGATCCAGCAAGGTGTAATAGGCTATACCCATTCCTCCGGATCAGTCAGCAAAACAAGAGTAAAACTTTACAGTACCTATGAACTATTGATGCAATTACGAGTGCTAATCACAAACGACCTATTATATAATACCATATCATCGATAGTGCCTTTACTTCCGTTTAAAGGGCTAATATCAAAGATCGCAAAACTGCTGATAGCGATAAAAACTAAAAACCTGAGGTATGCTTTCTACATCAAGTATATTTTTGCTAAAAAAGACGTACCTTAAGTTTGCAGAGCACGTTAATTTATCGCTAGTTATGCAATGTGTATGGTTATGAACTGGCAAGGTCAGATGAGTGTGACATTATGAAAAAAGTAGTTAATATTATTGAAAAACTATTGAAGCTTCTGCCACAATCATTTCAGAATACGCTTTACGAAATGATCTTGCTCCATATACCGTTCTGGCTGCTGCAACTAATACCATGTTCATATTCGACATACTTGAAATGCTATTACCCTAAGCCGGGTGATATCGTTGTCGATGCAGGCGCCCATATCGGCAACTGTACCATCATGTTTTCCCGCCTGGTAAAGGGGGAGGGGAAAGTCATTGCCTTTGAGCCATTTCAGGAATCGTATACCCAGTTGGTGGATAGAATACAGCGGCTGGGCTTGACGAATGTGATAGCTCTGAACAAGGGTCTGTACTGTGAGGATACCGAACTGAGTTTCAAGGTGTTTTCTGATACCACCCTTGGTGCAAATATAGCCAACGAAGTGGAAAAGGATGTGCTGACGGAAGATATTACAATCGTGGTCGTGACACTTGATACCATTGTCAAGCAGTTGAACCTGCCACAACTGCACTTGGTCAAAATGGACATCGAGGGGGCGGAAATCGAGGCTCTTGACGGGGCGCGACAGACCATGGCCCATATGGCGCCATGCTTTGCCATTGCTTCATATCATGTCCGTAACAGGGAAAAGACTTGCACGGCAGTAGAACAGCGCCTGGCTGCCAATGGCTATGAAGTAAATACTTTTTTCCCGCCCCATTTGACGACCTGCGGCCATAAGGTACACAATGTACAGTAAGTTCTGTGCCTCACCTTCAGGGACGAGAGCCGATGAACAAGAGTGATTTTCTGACAAAAATATTGCCGCGACTGCTCCAGTACAAGTTTTACCGTGCATTCGGGCACGGCACGATAGATCCCATTACGCTGACATTTTCCGTAACCGCTGCCTGCCAGTCACGCTGCAAGACCTGCAATATCGGCCACCTCTGGCTGGAGAATCCTGTCAGGAGCGAAAAAGATCTGACCCTGGCAGAGATTGAAAAGATCTTTGCCTCCATGCAACCGGTCTATTTTTTCAATATCAGTGGTGGCGAACCATTTCTGCGCAAAGACCTGCCGGAAATTGTCGAACTTGCCTGTCGCTACCTTAAACCAAGAATTATTCATACTCCCACCAATGCCTTGCTCCCGCAAAGAATTGCCGCGGATACCAGGAAGATCCTGGAGATCATTAAAATATACGATCCGACTGTTCCTTTCACGGTTAAGCCATCCATTGACGGTCTGGGCCCGGTGCATGACGAAATCAGGGGGGTTGAGGGGAATTTTGAAAACCTTATCAAAACTGTTGGTTTGCTTAAGGATCTGGAGCAGGAGTATGATAATTTTCATCTGGAACTCGGGACGGTAATCTCCAAATTCAACATTGACAAACTTGGCGAAATTGAAGATTTTGTTCATGCCCTTGGGGTTGAAAGCTACCGGAATGAAGTGGCCGAGCAGCGGGCGGAATTTTTC
>Ga0073934_10002294_pt1 | contig 40697 bp, 30 predicted proteins | sample LarsenN4metaG_FD_76834 | JGI IMG/M metagenome (GOLD analysis project Ga0073934, IMG submission 76834) | Hot spring sediment bacterial and archeal communities from British Columbia, Canada, to study Microbial Dark Matter (Phase II) - Larsen... ...
GCTGCTCGCCGACGCGCGCCTCGATCGTTCGAAGACATTTGTCGGTATTCTCGATGACAAGTCGGCGCCGAGAATGGCTGAGACGTTCGCCGCGCTGGAAGAGGAGGCGCGCGCGGCACTGGCGCGGGAGTTCGGTGCCGGCGAGGTTTTTTTCGAACGGCACGCCGAAATGCGCTATCGCGGTCAGCGCCACAATATCAAAGTGCCCGTTTCGGGCTTGCAGGATCAGCCGGCGATCCGGCAGGCATTCGAGCGCGACTACAAGCGGCGCTACGGCCACGCCGATGCCAAGAGTTCGGCCGAGTTCCAGGCGCTCCACCTTTCGGCGTTCGCGCGTTTGAAGCAGCCCAATATTGCGAAGCTGCCGCGCGCCGCCGTACCGGCGCAGGAGGCCAAGACGCGGCGAATTTATCTCGGCAATGCCGGCGGCTGGCTCGATGCGAAGATTTATCAGCGGGACCGACTGGCGCCGGGTTTCACGTCAGTCGGTCCGGCAGTAATCGAAGAATACGGTTCGACGACTCTGGTGTGGCCGGGGGACAAGTTCGAGATCGGCGCGCTCAACGAGATCAGAATCGACTGTGTCGGAAAATAGTTATGAAAAATTCGATGGTAAGAAATTTTCGCCATGAACGACACGAAAGCGACACCCGGAGAGAATTTTCACCACAGAGCACACAGAGGGGCACAGAGAATTAGAATCGAATTATCTCCGTGATTTCTGTGCCCTCTGGTGAAGGAAAAAACAACCCAAAGGACGAAGGCGATGGCTGAATTCAAATTCATCGGTACGCCGGTGCCGCGCGGTGAGGGCAAAGACAAAGTCAGCGGCCGGACCGTTTACGGCGCTGACGTGACGCTCCCGGGGTTGCTATGGGCGAAGATTTTGCGCAGTCCGCATGCGCACGCGCGCATTCGCCAGGTCGATGTTGCCAAAGCCCTGCGAGTTCCCGGCGTACGCGCCGCCATCACCGGAACGGACGTCAAGGGCCATCTGATCGGCAAGCAGATTCGCGATCTGCCGGTGCTGTGCTGGGACAAGGTCCGCTTTGTCGGCGATCGAGTGGCGGCGGTGGCGGCTGATTCGCTTGAGGCTGCGGAAGAGGCGGTCGAGCTCATTGAGGTCGATTATGAAATACTTCCGGCGGTGTTCGATCCGCTGCAAGCGATGGCGCCCGACGCGCCGCTCTTGCACGATGACGTCGCCGGGTACGACGGCGCGCCGAAAAACATTCTCGCCACGGATCGGCGCAACGGTCTTACCCGATTGGCCTGGAAAAAGGGCGACGTCGAGCAAGGTTTTCGTGACGCGGATTTGATTTTCGAGCATACGTTTAACGTGCCGGCGCGGCATCAGGGTTATCTCGAACCGCACGCGTCGACGGTCATGATCGACGGCGACGGCCGGGTGCAGGTCTGGGCTTCGGTCAAAAATCCCTTCGGTGTGCGTAGCCAATTGGCCAAGTCTCTCGGTTTGCCGGAAGAACGGATTCGCATGAACGCGGTCAACGTCGGCGGCGAATTTGGCGGCAAGGGCGACGGCATCGATTTGCCGATTCTCTACTTTCTGGCCAAGAAGAGCGGCCGGCCGGTCAAGTTTGTCATGACCTACGGCGAAGAGCTTTCAGCGAGCAATCCGGCGCACCCGACGCTGATCACGATCAAAAGCGGCGTCAAGCGCGACGGGCGGATCGTTGCGCGCAGGATTCGCGCCGTGCACGCGAGCGGCGCCTACGGTGCGCTCAAGTCCAATACGTCGCTCGCCACCTGGCACTATGCGGGCGGTCAGTACCGGGTCGATCATGCCGATATCGAATTCATGCAAATCTATACCAACACGGTGCCGGGCGGCTATTATCGCAGCCCCGGTGCGGTGGCGACGGCGTTCGCCGTCGACTGCCACACCGACATCATCGCCCAAGTGCTAAAAATCGATCCGGCGGCGTTCCGCATGAAAAATTTTCTCGCTGACGGCGAAGCGGACGCCGTCGGCCATGAACTCAAGGACGTGCGCTTCCGAGAGGTGCTGCAAAGCGCCCTTGATGCCGCCGGTTGGAACAAACCGAAGAAGCGCAATCGCGGCCGCGGCATCGCGCTGTCCGGCCGCCACATCAGCGGCGGCGATACCGGAGTGATTCTTAGCGCCGAGGCGGACGGCTATCTGATCGTCAGTCCGAGCATCGATCAGGGCTCGGGCACGCACACGATCCTGCGCCAGCTGGTCGCCGATCGGATGAGAGTGAGCGTTGAGCAGGTACGAGTGATTGTCGGTGACACCGACACGGCGCCCCGCGACGGCGGCATGCGCGCAAGCCGCATGACTTACGTAGCGGGCAACGCGATGGTGCAAGCGTGCGATCGGCTGGGCGACAAACTGCTCGCTCAGGCGGCGCGCCTGCTCGAATGCCGCGCCGAAGAAGTGGAGTGTGACGGCGGAAAATTTTGGCTGCGCCAGGATCCGGGGCAACAGTTGCCGCTGCGGCGCGTTGTCGCACAATCGAGCGAACCGCTGAGCGTCACGGTCTACGAGGATTATCGTTATCCCGAAGAGGTGTCTTACATCTGTGCCCAGGTTGCCGAAGTCGAGGTCGATCGCGAAACCGGAGCGGTGACGCTTCACCGCATGGTCACGGCTCACGATGTCGGCACGATCATTAACCCGATTGCGCACCAGGGGCAGATCGAGGGCGCGACGGTGATGGGCGTCGGCCAGGGCTTGATGGAGGAGATCGTCATCGATCAGGGGCGGGTGACGAACAACAATCTCGGCGATTACAAGCTGCCGTCGATCGCCGATCTATTCGAGCTGAAAACCGTGCTGGTGCCCTCCCCCGGCGGCGTCGGCCCGCACAACGCCAAGCCCATCGGCGAGTTTGCCAACAACGCGCCGCCCGCGGCGATCGCCAATGCGATCGCGGACGCGGTGGGGGTGCGGCTATTCGAATTACCTCTGAAGCCGGAACGAATTTATCAGGCGCTGAGAGAAAAGCGTTAAAGAGTTCGGATTATTGACCGCAGAGAACGCAAAGTACGCAACGCATCGGAATGATTCGAAGAAGATTGCTTGGTCGAAAAGTTACGGCTGATCAATAGGCGCCCTGCGGGAAAGCTCGCTGCTCTTTTGCGTTCTCTGCGTTCTTTGCGGTTAAATACTCTTAGGCTGGCACGAGTTCGGGGTCGAGCGGATATTGGGATAGGATCTCGGCGCCGTCCGCGGTGACGCGCAGCAGGTGTTCGAGCTTGACCGGATAGTGGTTGATCTCGAGCGCCACGACCATGTTTTCCTCCAGCGAGATCATGTATTTGCTCGGATCGCCGCCGCGCAGCCAGGGGGACTCGTAAATGCACAAGCCAACGCCATGAAAACCGTCGAACCCCGGAAGTCTTTTGGTCGCGCCACGGCCGAAATGATCGAAAGCTTCGGCGCAGGAACCGGGTTTCACTAATTTCAGCGCTTCCTGCAAAGAGTGATAAGCTTCTTGATAGCGCCGTTTGGTTTCCGCTGTCGGCGCGCCGCGGCTGAAAGTGCGGGCGAAATCGCTGTAGTAGCCGCCCGGACCCGCCACGGTGGCATCGCAGATCACCAGATCGCCGTCGCGCACCACTAGATCCGCGCCCATCGGTTCATTGTGCGGCCGGCTCTCGGCCAAGGACGAGTCGTAAATCGAGATAAACTCGCTGCCGGCTTCAAAGCCCTGGTCGATCAAATAATCCAGCATGATCCGGCTCAGCTTGTCTTCGGGCGGATCGGCGTCGCGCAGCGCTGCGCGCACGAGATCGTAGCCGCGCTCCTTAGCTTTGGTCGTCCAGCGAATCAACTGCAGTTCATCGGCGGTCTTGACGGCGCGGGCGCGATGAATCGCCGGAGAGCCGTCGAGCAGACGAACTTCGGCAGCCCGCAAACAATCGACCGCCGCCAAATTTAAGTAGTCAACGCCGATTTTCTCCCCGGCGACGCCCAATTGCCTCAGTCCGGCAATGGCTTGGTCGGCGAAATCCTGCGTCGCGATCGGCGGGCGCATGGCGAACATATAGGCATCGAATCGGAGGCTACGATAAAGTTGCTTGCGCGACAGTTCGCGCTGACAGAGGATCGGTTCGCCCTCTGCGGGGACCAGGGCGAAGCGCTGAATACCGGTCGCACGAAGCCCGAGCATCATCACGGTATCGGTGGCGTAACGGATGTTGAGAAAATCAGTGAGCAGCAGCGCGCCGAGGTCGTCGCGTTTCATTTCATTTTGCAGCCGGGCCAAGCGATCGCGCTTCAAGCGCTCCATGTCGACACCGAACCGGGTAAGGTCGGGATAGAACATTCCATTGCTCCTTCAGTGTTGGGTTGCTATCGGCAATCGCGGTCGGTGTCAAGGCGGTCCATGGTTTGCAGTTCCGAGTTGCGGGTTTCGAGTTGAACCCGAAAACGAGAACCGGTAAGCGAAAACCGCACCGGCGCCGCGCCGCCTTGACTTTTCGCTGCGATTAACGTTGTAAAGTACTGAGCCAATGGATGACACGCTGCAAAATATTCTTACTCTGGTAGAGAAGGGCACCGTCGAGCAGCGCTGCGCCGCGCTGCTCGTGCTCGCCGCCTTGAAAATCGACAACGGCGCAACTGCCAAGCTCGTCGGCACGATCCTCGAGAGCGCCCATCCAGTCTTAAAAGACTACGCCTTGCGCTATTTCGAAGCCGTGCAACCGAAGCGTCACACCGCCCCCTTGCTCAAATTGCTCGACGATCCGGATCGCGAGATGCAGGAGCGGGCGGTCAAATCTTTGACAGCGGTCGGCCAGGCCGCGGCGCAGCCGCTTCTTCAGAGCGCCACGAATGCATCGCGCACCTGGCAAATCAACGCGGCGCGGGTGTTGGCGGCGGTGCGCGGCAGGGCGGCGCTGAAAGGTTTGCTGCACATGTTGAATGCCGGCAGCGACGAGACGAACAAGATCATTTGCGATCTGCTGACGCCGGCGTTGCGCGAAGCGGACGCCAAGGAGCTCGACGCTTTTTACGGCGATGTGGAAGCCTTTGCCGCCAGCCTCGATGTCAAACAGCAACGTCCTGCGCTGGTCTCAGCGCTGCGCTTGTTAGGTCAAATGGGCCGGCCGCAGGCGCGCCGCTGGCTATTCAAGTTCGTCGGCGCCGATCACGCCCCGGCCGTGCGCGCCCATGCGTTGGTCGCTCTGCTGCGCTGCCTGCGCGACCAGGACCTGCGCAAAGACGAATACGGCAAATTATTCCCGTTGCTCGAAGAAGCTGAATTCAGCGAAGTGACGCGCTTGACGCTTGATTTGCTCGACGCTCATGAACTGCCTGACGATTCACGAGGGCTTTTGGCCAAGCTGATGCAGAGCCCGCACGGCGAAGTGCAAAAGTTCGCGCTCCGCAAGATGGGCGACGTGGCGACGCCGGCGACGATCCGCACGCTGGTGGAGGAGCTCGGCGACGCGGACTATCGCAAGCGCGACGTGGCCGCCGCCTCGCTGCGCAAAATTCCCGAAGCGAGAAGCGCCTTGATCAAGGAATTGATCGGCTGCGATGATCCGAGCAAGGCGTGGAGTATCGCCGAGTTATTGCCGTCGTTCGAAGGCAAGTGGCGCCAGGAGACCCTCGACGCGCTGTGGAAGCGACTGCAGGCGGCGATCGGCGCCGAGGAGCGCATACAGACCGCGTTTCTGCACGTGCTCAAACAAGCGGACGCGGAATTCGTGCGCGAAAAATTGGCCGAGCACGGCGCGAGGCTGGTCAAAAACAAGAAATACAAAGAAGCGGTGACATTTCTCGCGCCGCTCAAGGACTTTCCCGAGGGCAAGCCCGATAGCAAGTTCCATCTCGCCTGCGCGCAGCTCAAACTGCATGCGCATACGCTCGCGACCAACCGCCAGCATCCGGCGCTCGAATTATTTAGTGAACTCTATCGCGGCTCGGCCTACCCGGTCTTCGAAACCCTGCGCAAGGACAAAAGCCTCACGCCCGAAGAACTATTTACATTGGGGTTCGGCTTGGCCGAGCGGAGCGGTCATGAGCGCACTCTCGGCGTCGACCTGCTCGAACACGTCGCCGAGAAATATCCGCGCAACAAGATCGGCAAGAGCGCCAAAAATAAATTGAAGTTAGTCAACGCATAAGCAGGCTATCTTGGCGGCCGCTGCGGCAGGGGCCCAGGGCCGGAAAATCGCTTCAACAAATCGATCAGCTCGGCCTCGCGCGGCAACTCGCGGAGCAGCTTCTCGAACCCTTCTGAAGTGATCGGCGTGGCGGGCTCGGCAGTGAGTTTTTCGTAGCCTTTGACGTACTCCGGATCGGCGAACGCCTTGCGCATGGCTTCGCGCAATATTTTTACCGGCTCGGCCGGCGTGCCCGGCGGCAAGACAAATGGCTGACCGGTATCGCGCGCGCCCCTAAAAAGCTGGATCAGACGGCGGTCTTGATTAGAGCGAGCGAAACTCTCGATCTCGGGAATTTTGGCAAGCCTCGGGTCGGCGTGGTTCAGGCCCTTGGGGATATCCATGGTGGCGTGAAGGTTTACCATATCTTTGTCCAACCACGCCGCATTGCGCGTCAGCAAGCTCTCGACGATACTTACCCTGCCGTCGATCTCGTTTCTTTCGAGAGCGAAGTCAACTTCGCGCGGCGTATAACCTGTGACAAATCGCGGTTCTTTCATGTCCAACATGTAGGCGAAAAGCCGGGCCATGGTGTAGAGACTGTGGCCGACGGCTGGCGCGCCGATGCGCGCGCCCTGAGCCTGAGCTAATTTTTCTTTGCTGTCGAATCCGGCGCCTTTGCGCGTAAGAAAAGCATAAGGCGCGTAGCGGGCATGAGAGCCGAGATAAATGAACTTGTCCAGTTCATAGAGCACGTCGGTGTCGCCGAAAATCGTGCCCTGAACCATGCCGGTGATCATGGCCCCGATGGTCAAACCGTCGGGCCGAACCGACTTGTACATATGATTGGCCGCTTTGCGTCCTCCGGCGCCCGGCATGTACTGCACGACGATGTTAGGATGGCCGGGGATATGCTTTTTCAACACCGGAATGACCGCGCGCGTGCGCAGATCCCCCGCGCCGCCCGCGTCAGTGCCGCTGACGAGAAGAATATTCTTGCCTTCGTAGAAGGGCGTCTGGGCCGATGCCGTCGAGACCATGGCGAGCCACTGCGCCAGCACCAGGAAAACAGTACCTATAACGGTTTGAAGTAGGAATTTTTGCATCAGTGCGTCAGCTCCCACCAGTTCTTATCGAGGTCGCTGCAGATAAAATATAGTCTGCCGTCCTTGGCTTGGACTCCGCCGACTTCGGTGAGGCCCCAACCGTGCCGATTCGATTCGAATTCGCGATGGGCCTGCTCGACGGCCGACGCCGAGTCGAGCTGTAAGGTGAATCGGTTGACCGGCGCCAAATACTGGCGCGGGCTGCGTTGCAGAACAACGATATACCACGGCGTCGCCGGGTGTTTGATGTACTGCGCGGTGTTGAAGCCGGCGGCGATTTCCAAGCCGAGAACGTCGACATAGAACCGGGCGCTCCGTTCGACGTTGTCGCATTGGAGCGTGCCGTGAGTAAAAGCTTGCGGCACGTAACCGCGGCCGGAAAACTGCTCCTCGGTGATCGGCTGTTGCCAGTGGCCGGCGGTATGCGCGCGGCCGTGCAGCGCGCCGCCGGGATTGTAATACTCGATCTCGAGATGATTGCCGCCGGGCTCGCGAAAATAGATCGAATAAGCGAAATGCGCGCTCTGCGGCTTGGTGATTTTGCTGAGGCGATATTTTTCTTTGTTCGCTTCAATGAATCTCCAGGCGGCTTCGACCTCCTCGTGGCTGGCGACGCGAAAGCCGTAGTGGTTATCAAAGCCCTTTTCCGGAGCAGCGGCGCCGCCCTCGTGCACGATGAGGCGCCAATCGGTATTGGGATGCTTGAGGGTCGCTTCATCGGGCTGGCGATCGATGACCTGCATGGCCAAAAGCTCCGTGAAAACCGGCAGCGTTTCATCCAGGAAGCGGCATTCGTAATGGCCGGCGATGAGACCGATAGGTTTCAGCATGTGCGACTCTCCGCGAAGATGCTATCGGGACGAATACCTTGAAGCCCTGATGCCCGCAAGAGCACCGACGCGGTCCGCAACCACGATACCCGGCGCTCAAACACGATTTCGCGAGAAAGCGCGCGCTGGTTAAGCTTACCGAGCTGCGCCGAGATCGCGGCGGGCCTTTTCGACAAAGCTATAATCCACCACTTGCGCGATGGTAAACGGTTGAGCGACCTTGGAATCCTCGCGCACGAGATCGATCATCAGCTGCATGCCCTCCGGTTTAGCCATCAGGTCGCGGGCCATGCCGCGGCTAAACTGACGGAGCATTTCGTTGGCGATGCGCCGGTCGGTGAGTTTCCACTGCTTCATGACGATAGCGGTGACTTCCTCGCGGTTGCGCGGCTCCAAAGAGAAATACAGCGCGCGCAGCGCGGCGCGCACCATGCCGTAAACTTCATCCGGATTCTCCTGGATCTTTTTCATCGAGGCGCCGATCGCATTCTGGGGAAAATTGACGATATCGCCGAGAAAGAGCAGCTCGTGGTAGCCGCGGTCGAGGGCGAGAATGTTTTCCGGGACGCCCAGAAGCGCGGCGTCCACCGAGCCGGAATCCAGGGCGGGAAGGCGATTATCCCGGAGCGGCACAATGGTCACGTCGCGTCCGGCCTGAAGGCCGAAGTGCTTGAGCGCGGTCTCGGCCATCAAAGTCGCAGTCCCGCCCGGCGTGCTGCCGCCGATCCTGCGGCCCTTCAAGTCGTGCGCGCTCCTAATCTCCTTTCTTGCGATCAGCGAAATCAGCGGGCGATCGACGGCGCAAGCGAGAATTTTCGCCGGGTTGCCGCGCACGATGGTTTGGATCGTGCCGTTGATGGCGGCGCTGTAGTCGATGTCGCCGCGCAAAAAGGCGGCGTTGACGGCCTGCGTCGCCATGAAAATGGTTTCGAGTTCGATGCCCTGTTCGCGGTAATAGCCTTTGTGAAAAGCCAGGTGAAAGGGCAAAAATCCGATGTTGTTGGACTGGATGCCCAGGCGCACTTTTTTCATTGCCGGCTGAGCGGCCACATCTATCGGCGCGGCGATGGCGGCGAGAAGGCAAAGCGAAACGACAGCGGTCCACATCTCACTGTTCCTCGAAAGCTCCCGACGCGTCATAGCGCATAAAGGGCGCGTGCGTTGTCGCTCAAAATCTTTTGCTTGACGTTCGGCGCCACGTCGGCGCGCTCGCGAAATAGTTTGATCGCGTCCACATCGCTCGACGTGTCGGTGTGGCCGTAATCGGTGCCGATCACCAGGCAGTCTTCGCCGGCCTCGCGCACAATATACGAAACGTCGTCGGAATTTTCGCAGGTGACGAACATGCCGAGCTCGCGAACGCCGTTGGCGGGCCATGTCCGGCCCAGTGTTCTGAAGCGGGTGCGCGCTTCATGGATCACCCAGGGAAGCCATTGAGAGCTGGCCTCGATAAAACCGAAACGCAAGCGCGGGAACACGTCGTGGATCTCGCTCATCACGATGTCGTTGAAAGATCCGACCGTCGGAATTCTGAAGCGATGAAAAGTCGATGCGATGCGTACCGGATGGCTATACAAGTCATTGAGCCAGGCATTGCCGTTAGCGATGTGAATGGCGATCGGCATGTCGAGCTTCTGCGCTTCGTCGTAGATCGGATAGAAATAAGGGTCGGCAAGCAAGCGCTGTCCTTCGACCGGGCGAAGCATGACCGCGCACGCGCCGTGTTCTTTCGACCAGCGAATTTGATCGAGGGCGTCCGGCATGCTCAAAGTCGGCGCCATGCAGGACCAGCGCAAACGGCCATCGGCCTGCCGCCAGATGTCCGCCAGCCAGCGATTCCAGCTTTTATACAAAGCGACTTCCACGTTGGCGCGATCGGTGGCCGATTCAATAAAGACGGTATTGTGCAGCACCTGGACGTCAACCCCGGTCTCATCCATGTGGCGCAAGCGGAGATCGACATTGCCGAGCTCGCGGGCCTCCTGCGCGTCGGCAAACTTGCGGCCGACTTTTTGCGCGAGCTGGGCCAACGCTTCATCGGAAAACGCGGGGAAGCGAAATCCCCGCACTTTGCCGTCGATCAGCCAGAACTGGAGCTTGACGCCGGCTTCCTCGCGCGTTTCCAGCGCAACCGGCCGGTACTGCCGCTCCGAAGCATCGAGAAAATCCCAGGTGCGCGCGCACTCGACCACGTGAGCATCGGCGTCGATAACGAGATTCTTCGCTGGCGGGCTCATAGCTTTTCCTCCGCGATTCTTATTTCACTCCCACACTATGCGAGGGCCCGTTCCCCTGTCAAATGTCAGCCGTTCGGGGTGCTGCTCGCGGGGGCAGCGGTTTGATTCCTAAAAATACATGCCGGCATCGGCGCTTCTCCGCGACGCCGGTGAAAGCCGCCCGAATAGCGCCTTCATGGCCCAATTGGCGAGCGATGCGAGAATAAAGATAAAGAGCAGCAGCGAGTACATATCGGCGATGCGGAACTGCCCATAGTATTCGACGATCATAAAGCCGAGCCCGGCTTTGGCAATCTTGGTCTCGGCGAGCAGAGCGCCGGTGACCGCCGCCCCGAGCCCGATGCGAATGCCCGTAAAGACTTGTCCGGCGATGGCCGGCAGATAGACGCTTCGCGCGATCTGCACCGGCGTTGCGCCGATCGTGCGCGCGACATCGACATAGACTTTTTTAACTTCACGCATGCCCGCGATCGTGAGCAGCGAAATCGGAAAAAAAGCCGCGATGGCGCCGACCGCGAGCTTTGAATGAACGTCGATGCCCAAAAACAAAATGAACACGGGAAAAATCACGATCTTGGGGACGACCGCTGCGTAGAGTATCAGCGGCTCGACCACGGCGAGCCAGCTCCGTTTGCTACCCCAGAGAATTCCCAGCGGAATGCCGCTCAGCGCCGCAATCGCGATCGCGCCGCCGACCTCATACAGGCTCGCTTTCACGTGTGGAATCATGATCGGAGTGGTGAGATAGCCCCAGAGCGAGCGCAAGATGTCAAAAATCGGCGGGAAAAGATCGGGAAAGAGAATGGCGCTGCGGCCGATGAATTCCCAGATCGCCACGATCCCGAGCAGGGTCGCGATTTGCACCCCGAGCGGCGTATGAATCTTTGCCGCCCAGCGCCGCGTCTGTGATCCGGCGAATTGCATCGTTATCTGCGAAACCAGCCCTCGCTTCGGTTAATCAAATAAAGAAACAAAATCGACAGCGTGATCGTGCCGAACAGCCCGGCGTAGACCTCCTCCACCGCGAACTTGAACGCAGCGTCGGAAAGCCACATGCCGACGCCGCCGACCTGCGCCACGTACTCAAGGCCGAGTACGGATTTCAAGATATAGGTCAGCGCCAGCCGAAAGCCGCTGAAGATCGTCGGCGCCACCGCGGGGATCAGAATGTGGCGAAACAGCTGTTGGCGCGTGAGATTCATACTCGCGCCGACCTGTAAGAGGATCGGATTGACGTTTTGAAAAGCGCCCTTGGTATTGATGATGATGGGGATGAGACCGAAGAGCGAGGAAAGGGCGATCACCGCCGCGCTGGTGCGGCCGAAGGTCACCAGGAAAATCGGATAGGCGAGGATCACCGGCGAGGAAAAAAGCGCCGCGAGCAGCATCTCATAGCCTGTGCCGACGACCTTGTAGCGCCAGAGCAAAAAACCGGCCGCTACGCCGAAAACCGTGGCGATGGCGAGACAGGCGGCGATTTCGAAGAGCGTGATACCGGTCAACAACAGCGCATCGCCGTAGACGAGCTGTTGCCAGAGGACGGCGACCGCGCGGGTCGGCGCGGCGAGAAAGAAACTGCTGATCCAGCCGGCGCGCACCGATGCTTCGACGATCAGCAAAGCGCCGAAGATGATGCCCAGCCGCCAGGCGGTGAGTCGCGCGGATTCAGACATATTCGGAGAATTAACCGCAGAGAACGCAAGGGACGCAAAAGGGAAGATCGCTTTCGGTCGAGTCAGTTGTTGCGGAAACAGTCAATGCGACGGACTGACCTTGGCCGAATCGATTCCCGATCAAACTTCCATTCCTTGGGTACGTTGCGGTTAGTTCCTTACTCACAATCTAAGGCAGAAAGCTCAAATCGATCAGAGCGTCCAGCTCGGCTTTCGTAAGCGGCGCGTTCAGAAATTTGTTTCTGAGGCCGTCCTCAATGATCGCCTGCAAGCCGCGAATCGGCTTTAAGTTCATCGAGGCGCGATTGTAATAATCCCAGGTGGCGAGCACGGCGGACTGGGGAAACTTGAGTTCGGCGCGGCGGATCCAGATCTTCGCCGTCTCTTCTTTGTTGGCGAACATGAAGTCGAGAGCGCGCTCCTGGGCGCGGAAAAATCCGCGCACTGCGGCGGGATTTTTAGCGGCAAAATCATTGTTGGTAAAATGCACCCGGGCAGTTTGGTCGCGCATCGAGACGATCTCATCGCCTTTGACGACGACGCGCAATTCGCCTTTCTCCACGCGATCCAATTGAAACGGCGCCACCGACCAGCCGGCGTCGGCCTGGCCGGTGCGCACGGCCGTGTAGACTTCGGGAATGCCGCCGAGGGAAACCGGCTCGGCGGGTTTCAGACCTTTCGCTTTGATCTGCTCCGCGATCCCCAAAACGGCCATATGGGAAGAGGCGCCGGGACGGCTATAGGCGACTTTTTTCCCGGCGAGGTCTTCGAGCTTGCGTATCGGCGTGTTGGCCTGGACGTACCAAAAGGCGTCCATGCCGGTGATCTCGGCGGCGGCGATTTTGATCGGCGCCTTTTTGACAAACGCGCTGATCACGGCGAGCGTGCCGGTGCCGAGGCCAATTTGCGCATCGCCCGACACGACGGCTTGAACATTTTCGCCGCCGCCGCGCGTAAAGACCGCGTCTACTTCAATATTGGCGTCGCGGTAAAATCCCTTTTCCTGGGCGACGTAAACCGGCAACGCGACCGTGAACAGAATCCGGTGCGGCACGACGACGATGATTTTGGTGCGCGCAGCGGCGGCCCACGAGCTTGAGGCGGCGCTGCTTAGCAGGACGACGACGGCGAGCGCGACAACGGCCCATACAAGCCCGAGCCGCTCGAAGAGGAGGAAGATTTTTGTCCTGACGGTCGATGGCAACATCTTGGCAGACCTCCTTAGTCTCTGTGTTCGGATTGTTTGAAGCTGCGGATGGATTCTTCCCTGAGCGCGCTCCACACGCGCCCGACTAACTTGCCGAACTCGTCCGAGGCGATGATGGATGAATCGCGCGGCTGGGGCAGCTTGATGGCGATGATTTCCTTGACTCGTCCGGGACGGGCCGTCATGATCATCACGCGGTCGGAGAGCTGCACCGACTCGTTGATGTTATGCGTGACTAGAATAATGGTCTGCTTGAGCTGTTCGCGAATGCGCAAAAGCTCTTCGCCCAGAATGATCCGCGTCTGCTCGTCCAGAGCGCCAAAGGGTTCGTCCATCAGCAGTATTTTCGGCTCAAGCACGAGAGCGCGCGCGATGGCGACACGTTGTTTCATGCCGCCGGAAAGCTCCGACGGATAACGCTCCTCAAATCCGGAGAGCCCGACGAGTCGGATCATCTCAATGGCCTTTTTGCGCCGCGCGTCGGCGCCAACGCCGCGCATCTCCAAGCCGAATTCGACGTTTCCCAATGTCGTGCGCCACGGGAATGTCGATTCTTCCTGGAACACCATGCCGATCCACGGATGCGGTCCGCTCACCCGATCGCTGCTGACGTGCAATTCACCGCTGGACGCCGGCAGGAGGCCGCCAATGATTCGGAGTAAGGTTGATTTGCCGCAGCCGGACGGCCCGATGATCGAAAAAAACTCGCCGGTTTGAACCTCCAGCGAGACGTCCTTGAGCGCGGGTACCCGAGCCGCTCCGTTGCCGGCTTCGCCAAAAATCTTGCAGACGTCGCGAAGGGTTAGTATCGTCATGAACTCACCGGACCGCGAAAGCTGGCTCAAAATAGGCAGAAAGTCAGGAGGCGTCAAGGAGGGAAAACGGGCGCATGCGCTTGTTGCTCACTGCAGTCCGGGATTGTCCATAAAAACCGACGGCGCGAGTTTCTGCTTGGTTGCGGGATGCCGGACGGTCCGCTTCAAGACAAAATCGAACAAGAGCGGGTTATAGTCGTAGATTTCATTCAGCGCGCGCCGTTCTTCGGCGCTGATGAAGCCGTGGTTTGCCAGCGAGCGAGTGTGGATCAGAGCGTTGATCGCCGGCAGCGGGTAGTCGCTGCCATTGACCAGCCGCGGATGTAAGTCTTGGCGCTTGAGCAGTGTCGAAAACGGCACTGGCATGCGATTAAATTGCAGCATCGCGGAAATTTCACCAAAAACGAGCCCCCGATACTTGGGCTCGTCCATCAGGCGGAGAAATAGCGCGAAGCAGTCGGTTTTCTTTGCCGCGCCGCTATCGAGATCATCGCAGCTGCCCAGGCTGGCGGCGTGCGCGACAACGACCCGCACGCCCAAGTCGAGAGGCCTGCGCAAACGCAGCGGATTGCCCAGTCGTTGATCCTCCGCCGCCTCGACGGCCTGTTCTTCGCCGGCATGGGACAAGAGAATCATATTGCGCTGTTTCATTTTTCGATAAAAAGGTTCGACGGCCGCACTGGCCGGGTCTATGCCCATCGCGTTGGGCAGCCACTTTACATACCTGACGCCGGCGTCGGCCCACATTTCCAGCTCGGAGAGCGCGTCCGGACGGTAGGGATGCACCGAGATGACGGGCAAGAAAATGTCGGCATGTCTTTGCGCCAGCTCGGCGACATATCGATTGGGCACATAGAAATTGGTTTTGGCGAGATCAACGCTGCCGTCGGGCCGGTGATGTTTGTCGAAAGCCAGAATGCGGTATTTTCCCCGGCGTTTGGCGGATTGACACAGGCGGACCAAGCGCGCCACATACTCGTCATCGGCATGGTCGAAATTTTTAATATCGGCGGCGCTGGCGTAAATAAGAAACTTGAGCCGCTCGAGGTTTACTCCGCTGCGCATCTTGGGATGGACGAAGGCTTCTTTAACGCTGCTGCCGATGGCAATCACATGGACATGAAAGTCCACCAGGCGGGTGGGATCGATGGCTTGGTAGGCTTCCTCGATCAGCTTGCGGGCGGCGCCGGAGCTGCTGCGCTCGAGTTCGTCAGGCTGCTTGGTAAAGGCGCCGCCGATGCGATCGATCAGACAACCGGGCAACCCAAGCAAGCCGAGTAACAACGGCAGGGACCGCCATAATGATAGAGCAATTTTCATCGCGCCGATTCTTTCGAGCGAAGTTTTCACGATCATTCGGCACTGTCAAACTCGACTTGACGTGCCAGGTAATTTCTTACCGCAACCCAACTTTTTTACCGAACGGGCGAGCGCTTCTCTCTGCGGAACTGCCACCAGAGTCCAAAAAGTCGATTGGTATACAGTTTGCGGTGCAAAATCGCGTCTGCGTGACCGGCCGGCCTCATTGGCCCACAATAGTCCACTTGCGAGGACTCTATGAATTTCGCCCAGGAACTGCTCACTGATCCGACAACCCACCGAGGCTGCGGTTTGCGCCCGGCCTCGTACGAGATCGCACCCCAGGTGTGGCTTCCGGAAGCCTGCGTGTGGCTGCAAACTGAAGCCGGCTTGCGCCGTTTATGGATTCATAGCTTCGCGCACTGCTTTGACGCTGAAAGGCTCACGTTTGCAAACAAATCAGAGGCAGACCACTGGGCGTTAGCCGCGGCGCGTGCGATTGTCGACCGCGCCCTCGACAGACCTGAGTTGCCGACTGCCGCGCGTGTCCCTAAGCCCGCCCACCCTTTTGCCGGCCGTTGGAATCTTGCCCGTTGTTGCGCCATGGCGCTATTCGGTTTGAAGCTCTTGCGTTAGACTCACTCTCAGGGAAAGATTTTTTGCACTTCTGACTCGACTCCTGCGCTTGACAGGGCTCGGCGCGATTTGTATGGAACGGACAATCGCTTTGGCAGGAGGCGCTATGGATCTGCAAGAACTCAGTCAGTGGATGAAGGAGCGAAACCTCAAGGGCCATTGGGAACATGCCGAATGGTCGCAGAGCGTCAGGCCTTATCTGTGGAAAGGCGAAGAGATCCTGCAGGCGCTCAACTGGTCGGGTGAATTGATTACCACCGGCGAAGCCGGACGGCGCACGATCCAAATGCGCAATCCGGGTCTCTCCGCCGGTATGACCAACACCGTGCATATTTCGGTTCAGCTGGTCAAGCCCGGCGAAATAGCCGCGGCGCACCGCCACACGGCGGCGGCTATCCGCTTCATCATTAAAGGCACCCCCAACGCTTACACCGTGGTCGAAGGGGAGCGCTTTCCCATGTTTGAAGGCGACTTCATCACCACACCCAATTGGACCTGGCATGATCATTTCAACAACGCCACCGAACCGGTCATGTGGCTCGATGGTCTCGACGTTCGGCTGGTGACCCATCTGGGTGCGATGATCCAGGAAAACTTCAAGGCCCAGCAGCAGCCGCTGGAAAAACCGGAAAATTTTTCATCCAAAGTGTTTTCTCACGCCCGGCCGAGCTGGGTCAAAAGCTCGTTCAAGGCGCCGCCGTATCGTTACCCGTGGGAGGAAACCAGCGCGACGCTGCAGGGACTAAAGGAAAGCGCCGGCGACCCCTATGACGGTATTTTGCTCGAATACACCAATCCGATGGACGGCGGCCACACGCTGCCGACATGTTCCTGCTCGATTCAACTGCTCAGGCCCAAGGAAAAAACCAAATCGCATCGCCATACCAGCACAACCGTCTATTATTGCTTCCGCGGACGCGGCATGACGCAAATCTCGGCGAATGATTTCAGTTGGCAAAAAGGCGATATTTTCGTGGTGCCGTCCTGGCAGTGGCACGCGCACGAAAATAGCACTGAAGAAGACGCAATCCTGTTTTCGATCAGCGACCGGCCGGTGACCGAAGTTTTGGGATTGTACCGGGAAGAAGCGGCATAGCGCGCTTTTCGGAGCAGCTAGCGCCGAAAAAGGCGGATTACGGTTGCCGAGCGTCTAGTAGCCGTACTTCTTTTCCAGCTCCTTCAATTCGGCATTGCCCAAGCTCGCATACCACTTGCGGGTCTCTTCGATTCCCGGAGTATTCTTGAAATAAGCGGCCTCGGTGCCGTTCTTGCGCAGCTCTTCCAGGCACTGGCGCATGGCGTGGAGCATGGCCACCTGCAGCACCGTCGGAATGCAGCCGACACGGCCGCCAAGCTCCCCCCAGCGCTGCACAGGCATCACCGCGCGCGGCGGCACGCCGACCAGCGGCTTGCCTAATTTGGCGTAGGCGATCATTTCCTCTTCGGTGCGGGCGCTCACCCAGGCCGCGTCGGCCCCGGCTTCGATGCACGCTCGGGTACGTTCGAGGCGCTCTTGCAGCGAGTCCTTGGCCTCAGAGCGGGCGATGATGACAAGATTTTCGTCGCGGCGCGCGTCGACGGCGGCTTTGATTTTGGCGACGAATTCCTGGCGCGATACCAGGCCCACGTCGAATCCCTCATGCCCGGCGCGCTTGGGCGTCATTTGATCTTCGATGTGAATGGCCGCGACACCCGCGCGTTCGAATTCCTTGACCGCGCGGTAAACGTTGACCGCGTTGCCGTATCCCGTCTCGGCATCGCTGACCACCGGGAGATTCACCGCCTCGGCGATCTCCCGCGCTTTGTTGATCATCTCCGTGAGCGTAAGCAGCCCGGCATCGGCGAAGCCCTGGGAGCGATGCTGGCCGCTGCCCGAAATATGCACCAGCGGAAAGCCGAGCCATTCGACCAGACGCGCCTGGATACCGTCGTTGCAGCTCGGCGCGAGACGGCAGACCGGCTCTAGCATCATTGCTTTCAGCGATTTGCGTTTTTCGTTTGCAGTCATCTCCATGTCTTCGTTCCTTCCCGATTGGCAGAAATGGCGCGTTCGCTTGAGCGCGAGCGCGGTAGACCCGCGTTTGCTCGCCACTATCGCGTCAGGGCGGATCTCATGTCAAGCGTCTCAATGCGCAGGTCGTGTTCGTTGCGCAAAAGTCCGCGATCCCTTGCTCGTGCGAAGCGCGTCAAATATCCACGGCGACCGCCGGTCGGCGGAAAAAAACAGGCCCGGCGGAAAGCGCCGGGCCGGCGACCAGGATTGAGGATGGCGCGGCTTCGTTATCTAGCGGTGGCGTTAGCCGTGTTGGAGTAGCCGGAGTTGGCGGACGCGTTGTAGGCGCGCACTCGGTAATAGTACTTTCGCCCGGAGCGCACACCGGCATCCGCATAGGTTCTTCCCTCCGCCGGTGCAATGGCGATCTGGGAAAAGCTCTTGCCGTTGGTCGAGCGCTCGATTTTAAAACCGAGCTCGCTGTCGGAGTTGTCGCTCCAGCTGAGATCGATACGCTTAGCGACGACAGAGCTGGCGACGAGATTGGACGGCGCCAGAAGCGGCGCGCCGACGGTGATCAGCAAGGTCGCCGAATCGCTGCCGCCGCGGCCGTCCGAGACGCTGACGACAAACGTGTTGGAGCCGAGATCGCCGGCCGCAGGGGTGCCGCCGAGAGCGCCATTGGCAGCCACGGTGAGCCAAGCCGGCCCGCTCGTCTTCGCGAACGTGAGCGTATCGGCATTGGCATCAGTGGCGTTGCCGGAAAGACTCCCCGAATAGGCCTGGCCGTAGGTCGCGTTCGGTTTGCTGATAGGATCGCTGGTGAACGCCGGCGGCTCGTTGGGCCCGCTGCCGCCGCCGAGACGGAAGTTGGCAACGAGCGGCGCAGTGAGATCGCCGGTCTGCGCGTTGTCGCGCTGGTTCAGAATACCCGTCGGCAATCCATTGTGGAGCACGTCGGGATTGGAAAAATGCAAAATCCGCGGGCAGTACGCCGGACAGATGGAGGCATAGGTCATGATCGTGGCAAAGGAGCCGCTCACCCAGTGGCCGAACGAAAAATCATAAGAGGCGGCAGCGGGATTGTTACCGACGTTGCTGTTCTCGGGGTTATGTTCCATGCCCATATTGTGGCCGTGCTCATGGGCAAAGGTGCTGTTGGGCAGGCAGCCGCGGTCCGTTACCTGAAATGCGTAACCCGCGAAGCCGCTTCCGGGATTGCGTTGAACCCAGGCGATACCGCAGTATGCGCCGCCATTCTCGACGATCAGCGAAACCATATCGGCCGCGTATGTGTTTCGCAGTGAAGCGACGCCGCTGTTTGAGGTAACCCAGTCCAGATCATTGTTCATGTTGCCCGTGTCGTTATAGGCCACTTCGGCAGTATGGGCCAGGTAAAAGCGCGCGGTCATGCCGCTATTGATGAACGCGGTATTGGCCTGGTCGACCGCCGCCTGGATTTGTGCCTGGATCTGCGTCGTTCCTCCGGCGCCGGCGCGCGCCTGGGGCGTGTAGACCGACAAAAGGGTTATTTCCACTGTGCCGTCTGCCGCGGCGGTCGCCTCGGTGCTCTCCACGCTCGACGATCCGTCGCGCTGAAACGGCGCCGTTCCCGTCGACGGTGGGATGCGGTCGTGGCCATGCGACGCATGGTCATGGCCCCACTCCGGTTTGAAACTATCGGTGTTGATTCTTTCCACGACCGTGCGACCGGTCGCATCGGGATAGATGGTGAAAACATCGCTGCCGCTGTCAATGCGGCCGTAAAGCATGCCTTCGTGGTAGGTTAAGGTAGCGCTACCCGAACCTTGTCCTTTGCCGCGCCAGACAAAGCTCCGCGCGCCGCGCCGTTCGACGTTGTGGCGCGCAAACGACAGTTCGCCTTTGCCGGGCAACGCGATGGTCAGGCCATCGGGAGCTGCCGATAACAAAGGCATGTCGACATCGCCGCCGTGCGCCATCATACCGTGTGGCCCCGGCGCGGTCGCTGACGGCGTTTGGCGAAACAACTGAGGAAAATTCTGTCCATATGCCAGGGTTCCGACCAGAAGAAGAAAAATTGCGCCGATGGTTACGAGCCGCGGCTTCGTTGTGGTTTGATTTGGCATAATTTCTCCCGCTCGATCTGTTCCGACTGCCGAAGATGCGCCCTCTCGTGAGCGCAAGTTCAGCAGCAAAAAGCATGGCACATGCCAGGCGGGATCGATCGCTAATGCGGCAAGAACTCTGCTTCTGGACGCAAGTTTCACCTCGCCCAGGTGCGCTGACGTGGCGCATGTCTGACAGAAGTCGCAGCGCCTCGGCGCGCGGCAGCGTTTAAAATGTTCTACTCTTTGGGAAAATTCGGCACGCGCGGGTCGTGGCTTGGCGGCGTAAGGGGAGAGACTAAAGCGCGGTTACGGACAAGTTGCTGGGCGCGGCGAGGGGCGCCGGCACGTTGATTTGTAATAACGCTGAGTCCGAACCGCCTCGGCCATCCGACACGGCGACGGTGAAACTGTTCAAGCCGATGTCGGCGGGCCCAGGGGTTCCACTCAAGACGCCATTGGCGGCAATCGTAAGCCAGGCGGGTCCGGCGCTTTTCACAAATGTCAAAGCGTCTCCGTCCGGATCGGTAGCGCTACCCGAAAGCGCTCCCGCATAAGCCTGGCCCTGATTGGCGTCGGGTTTAAGAATCGGATCGCTGGTGAATGCCGGTGGACTATTGGTGACGCCGCCGGTTCGGAAAGCAGCGACGATGGCTGCGGTTAGATCGCCGGTCCGCGCGTTGTCGCGCTGTTCGGCGATGCCGGTCGGCTGGCCGCTGTAGAGGACGTCCGGATTGGAGTAGTGCAGCACGCGCGGGCACGGCGCTGGACAAGCGTACGACATAATCGTGCGGAACGAACCTGCAACGTTGTGGCCGAACGACCAGTCGTAAGACGCTCCGGCGGGCGTAATGCCGGAATTGGCCGGATCATGTTCCATGCCCAGATTATGACCGTGCTCGTGGGCCAGGGTTTGATTGCTCAGGCAGTCGCGAGCGGTGACTTGAAATGCGTAGCTGGCGAAACTCGAGCCGGGATTTCGCTGCACCCAACCGATGCCGCAATAACCGCCGCCGTTGTTGACGATCAGCGACACCATATCCGCGCCGTAGTTGTTGCGCAGTGACGCCACAGTTGCGTTTGTGGTGACCCAGTTGAGGTCGGCGCCGATATCGCCGGAGTCGTTGTAAGCGACCTCGGCGGTATGAGCGAGATAATAACGGGCAGTCATGTTGCTGTTGATGAACGCGCTGTTGGCCTGATCAACGGCAGCCTGAATTTGCGCCTGTATCTGCGCTGTGCCGCCCGCGGCCGCACGCGCCTGGGGCGTGTACACCGACATCAGCGCGATCTGGATGGTGCCGTCCGCCGCCGCGCCGGCCGTGCCGGTGACCGCCGTGCCGCTGCCTTGATTGGCATCGAGAGCGCTTTGCGGCGGGACCCTTTCATGGCCGTGGGTCGCATGATCATGGCCCCACTCCGGCGGAAAACTCTGCGGCTCGAGCTTTTCGATGACGGTGCGGCCGTTGGCGCTCGGACGAAGCGAAAAGACTTCGTTGCCCGTCTGAATGTGGCCGAGCAAGATGCCATCGCGCAGGGTAAGCGTAGCTTTGCTGCTGCGGTCATTTTGCGCCTGGCCGCGCCATATCATACTGCGCGGCCCGCGCCGCTGGTGTTGTTGCCGCTCGATCAACAGATCGGCTTTCCCGGGCAGCGAAATCGCCAAGCGCTCGGGACCGCTGATTAACAACTGCTCATCGATTTCGCCGGCTTGAGCGAGCGTGGCATGTTGTCCCGGTGCCGCAGCGATCGGCGCCTGGCGAAATAGTCGAGGGTGAGTCTGGGCCGATGCGACCCCGGCGATCAGAAAAAGTGTCAGTGCGCCGGCAGCGATCGAAAACCGTCCCAGAACGCCGCTATGCTTCATCGTTTGTTCCCTTGGCCGATTGTTCGCCAATCGCGCCGCGATTTCCCCTGCGTGCGTGAGAGCGCGGGGCGGAGAAGATCCGGCCGTGATCGGCCTAAGCAGGAGCCATGCCGTAGGGCGCTGCGGCGAGCGACTACGGCGAGTTCCCTGCTGCGCCGGGTTTTCTCTCAAAAAACTGAGATGGCAACGAAAGTTGCGCTGGCGAAGCCAGGTTTTGTACGGCTCGGCAGCGCCGTTAGGCTGGATGGTCCGGCTAAACGCGTTCAACGCGGCGTCTTGGCGCTCGCAATGTTCGAATAAGCCGAATTGCCGGAACCGTTGTAGGCGCGCACGCGGTAACGATAGCTGGTGTTCTTTTTAAGACCGCTGTTCGAATAATTCCTCACATCGGCGCTGACCGTGGCGATCTGAACGAAATTCGTGCAGGTGGCGCCGCTGCAGCGCTCGATTTTGACGCCGGTTTCATTGGCCGAGGAATCCGTCCAAGTTAAATTGATCTCAGTGCGCGAGACCCCAGTCGCGGCTAAACCGCTGGGCGCGCTGGGCAAGTCCGCACCCACCTGAATCGTCGTCGTCGCCGAGCCGAGAGCGCCGAGGTTATCCGTAACCGTGAGGCGCGCAACAAAGCTTCCCGGTGTCGCATAGGTGTGGCTTACGGTGCGCCCGCTGGCGCCCGCGCCGTCGCCAAAATCCCACGCGTACGAGACTACATCGCCGTCATTGTCGTTCGACCCGCTGGCGTCAAAAGCGACGTTTAGCCGCGCGAGTCCGGAGGGCGGCAGCGCCGACATCACGGCGACCGGCGGTTCGTTGCCCGCTGCCGCGGCCAGTACGAACAAGGTGATGCTCTGCGCCGGCAGAACCACCGTGAAGTTAGGACCGATGAAACTCACGTCGCTCAGGCGGGTGATGGCGTTGGCGGCGGTAAGCTGCCAGACTTGCGCTGTGCCGTTATGGGGAAAATTGGCCAGGCTGAAGGTTGCGCTGGTGCTGCCGGACAAATACTTGCTGATTGCCATGATCGTCAGGGCGCCGTCGGCGGAGCGCTCCGCGGCGAACACGGCGAGATTATCGGGATTGGGCCCCGATGCGGCGACGCTCGTGTCGCCGAAAGTGGATTTGTTGCCGTCGTAGTTACGAAACATTTTCATCGCTTTGTAGGTCGGCGTGCTGGCATCGGGCGTGGTCCAGCGCGCGGCCATGTCCAGGCCTTCGCGGCCGAAGATGCCGTAAACGTCGGCCTGCGCCGTGGCCCCGTTGATGTGATTTTCGGCGCCCCAATTGTACTCGGTGATGCCGATATGCGTGCCGGCATAATAACTATTCACCCAGTTTCTAAGCCTCGGCACGAGCTGCACGCGGTCGTTGATCCAGGACTCATCGATGTAAGCGGGATCCCACAGCGAGCGGGTCGAACGATTGCGGCGCAGCTGCATGGCCGTTGAAACGTCGTTGCTGAACTCGCCGCCCTGCGGATAATAGTGCACGGTGAAAATATCGAGCAGTCGTTTGCCGGTGGCCGAATGATTTTGCCGCAGCTGATCGAGGAGCCAGGGGAGATAATCCCAACCGCCGTGATTGGAACGGTCCGGCATGAAGCTCCAGCCGTGCAGGCTGCCGTATTGCTGATCGTAGCCGCTCAGCAGATAGCCGCTCCAGCCCCATTCCTCGGGACCGGCGATCAAAGCCGAGGGATCGACGGCTTTGATCTTGCCGGCGAAATCGATCACCTTGTTGCGGATCTCCTCCATGGTCGCACCGGTGGGATGAACGTCGCGATGGGTGGCGTGCCAGATACTCGGTTCGTTATCGAGAATATAGTAGCGCAAGCCGCCGTTGGCCTGGCTGCCCCAGCGGTTGACGAGGTGCTGAACCCAGCCTTGCTGGAAAGTGGAATTCGACGGCACGTTGGCATCGTTGGGATCGTTGCCGGTGACGTATTGGCCATTGGTGCGTATGCCATTGCCGGCATCGGGAAACCATTGCCAGTCGTTGCCGGTTTGCGCGCCGTACTTGGCGATGGAAAAACTCGCAAGTTTGCTTCGATTGGCGCCGAGTTTGGCGACCCAGTCGACGGTCGGGATGGTCAGCATGGCTTGGGCGTTCGCGGCCTTGCTGTTGGCGATGAATGTGTCGCCGCGTTCGCCGGCAATCGCGCTCGGCTCCGGAATGCTTTCAAAGTACCAGTCGTTGGCTCGGTTATCGGCGTTCAGCTGCCAGTTATAGCGCGTGGTATTGTTGCCGCCGTTGCGATTGAGCGGGCTGTTCAAGTCGTTCAATTGCGCGGTGGTGGCATGGGCGACGCCGTAGATGTTTGGATTAATCGGCCGGCGATTGAGACTCACGTCAACGGTGATGCTGGCCGGAGGGTTCTGCGCAGAAGCGCTGCCGGAGAGCCACAAAATGGCGCCGAGGACAACCTGAGATAAGCCGCTCCAAGTTACTTTGCCCATAAGCCAATTCCCCTCGCTAGACGAGTGACGCTTGGCTGCCGGCGTGCAGAAAGCATGCCGCCGCTCAAACGAATTGGCGCTGCCGCTCTGGTGAAAAAAAGGGTACAAAGGGGCGCAGAACGTGTCATCGATGACGCGCCGCCGTGTGACATGTCACCGTCAACCGCTTCGAGTTGACGCATGGGCGGGTTTAGCTTAGATTCGGGCGGCCGATTACACCATGACTTTCACGCGCGCAAGCAGCGGCTCCGGCGAATCGCAAATGCCAAACGAGAGCACCCTATGGCGCGAGCCGCAACGTCACGTCTATTGCGAGGAGGACGAACACAGGGCCGCTCTGGCCAGGCTTGATTCTCAATGGCAAGTCGCGCCGATTCCGGACGATCTGACCTCGATCCGTTACCCGGCGGTGGTCCTCGCCAAATCGCTCTCGGTTTTCTCAGCGGCATTGCCGAGCGCCATCGCGGCCAACAGGCTGCGGCTTATTCTCCTGCTTGACGCCGAAGGCAAACTGCCCAAGGCTGCCAGCGGCATACCCGTTTTTGCGTTCCTCATGCTGCCCGTCGATCCGACGCGTTTAGGCGGTCTGATCGAGAGCGCTTTTGACCATCTCGAATTTTCCCGACGTCAAGTCGGACTGGAGCAGGAGCTGCTTCGGGCGCGCTGGGAAATTGATCAGCTCAATGAGATCGGGGTTGCTCTGTCGAGCGAGCGCGACCGCGGCGCGTTGTTGCAGTTGATCTTGCGGAAGTGCCGCGAAATCACGCAAAGCGATGCGGGCTCCCTCTACCTCGTCGAGGAAGACGAGCGCGGCGATCGGCGCCTGCGCTTTAGCGTCACGCAAAACGACAGCATCCAGTTCCCGTACCGAGAATGGGTCTTGCCCATCGATCCGACCAGCCTGGCCGGCTACGTGGCGCTCACCGGCGAGGAGATCAGCTTGGATGACGTCTACGACATCCCGGCGTCGCTGCCGTTTCGCTTCAATCCAAGTCTTGACGAAGAGAGCGGTTACCGCTGCCGATCTATCCTCGTCGTGCCGATGAAAGCGCCGCACGGTGATATCACTGGAGTCGTTCAATTGATCAATTGCAAGCGCGCCCGGGATCTTCGGGTTGATCGCCGCACCGCCAATGACGTGGTGGTGCCGTTTCCGGATCAATGCCGTCCCATGCTCCGTTCCCTCGTCAGCCAAGCCGCCGTGGCGCTGGACAACAATCGGCTCTACCAGAACATCGAGAGCCTGTTCGAAGGATTCGTGCGCGCTTCCGTCGTCGCCATCGAGGCGCGCGATCCGACCACTTCGGGCCATTCCTTTCGAGTGGCCGACCTCACCATGGGCTTGGCGGCGGCGGTGGATCGCGCCGATACGCCGCCGTTCCGCGATATTCGGTTTGGCCGAACCGCGATGAAAGAGATTCGTTACGCGTCGCTGTTGCACGATTTCGGCAAAGTCGGCGTGCGCGAAGAAGTGCTGGTCAAAGCGAAGAAACTCTACCCGGGACAACTCGATTTGATCCGGCAGCGCTTCGCGTACGTGCGCAAGAGCTTGGAGCAGGCGCAGAGCGAGCGCAAATTCGCCTACCTGTTGGAACAAGGGCGCGAGGCGTTTTTGCTGCGCCAGAGCGAGTTCGAACGCGAGCTGGAAGCGCAGCTTCGCGAACTAGACGAATTTCTCGCCTGGATCGTGCGCTGGAACGAGCCGACGGTGCTCCGAGCAGGAAACTTCGATCGTCTCGCCCAATTGGCGGCGCGGCAATTCAGCGACGCGAACGGCCTGCGCCAGCCGCTGCTGACGGCGCATGAAGTGAAGTTGTTATCGATCGACCGCGGCAGCCTGGACGACCAGGAGCGGCTGCAGATTCAGGCGCACGTGAACTATACGCAGAATTTTCTCCGACAGATTCCCTGGACCAAAGACATCAAAAATGTTCCGGAGATCGCCTCGGCGCACCACGAAAAACTTAACGGCACGGGCTATCCGCGCAATCTGGCGGCGGCGGAGATTCCGTTTCAGTCGAAAATGATGGCGATCTCGGATATTTTCGATGCGCTTTCCGCTACCGACCGGCCTTACAAGCGGGCGGTGCCGTGGGAGCGCGCCCTCGATATTCTCGACGACGAAGCTCAGCGCGGCATGATCGATGGCGAATTGCTGCGCCTTTTCCGCGAAGCTGAGATCTACCGCCTGGCCACGCATCCGAGGGCAAACCGATCCGGCTTTCAGAGTTGATACGGACGGCTAACCGGCTCACTCGGAAGAACCCAGCAAACGGCGCGGCAAGCGCCGCGCACTAACGGAGAACACACTTCCTATCGGCCGGGACCTTGTGAGCGCGCCAGGGAACGGGCTTCGGGCTGCTCGCTGAAACTGCGGCCCCTTCCAGTTTGTCGCCGTAGACCTTGCCGGAAAACCGAAACTTGGCGGCGCCGTGGGTTAAGAAAAAATCAATCTCGTCGCCTTTGATGGCCGGGCTCTCGATGGGAAGCGGCCCGATGACCGTCTCGGCCGCGGCGGCGACCATCTGGTATTGCTGATTGAACGATAACACGATCCACTGCGGTTTGCCGGCGCCGAAAGCGAAGTTCATGCACCAATCGCCACCGATCCTGCTCGGCACGACCCAGAGGTAAAGATAAGCCTTGTCGGTGCCGTTGGCAGCTTTCTTTTCGGGAACGGTAAGCTCGATGTGACGGTCCGGATGCCACTCGGTCATGTAATAATCGTGCGCGACGATGCGCGCGCCGGGCCTCAATTCCGCGATCAGCTTCGGGCGCAGCTTCTCCATGAAATCGGGCAGCACATAGAGGGTGACCACGGTGGCCTTCGACAAGTCGGCCTTGAACATATCCTGCTCGATAAATTTGACGCGCTGCTCGACGCCCTGGGCTTTGGCTTCTTTGTTGGAAAGCTCGACGAGCTTCGGGTCGATATCGACGCCCAAGCCGCTGGCCTTGAAAGTTTTCGCGGCGCTGATGATCATGCGCCCGTCACCCGAGCCGAGATCGACGACAAAGTCGTTGGCCGTGACGTTGGCCAACTTGAGCATCTGATCGACGACGACTTGCGGTGTCGGCACGTAAGGAAGCTTGCTCAAGTCCTGGGCCGGCCCCTGCGCTGCCGACAAGCCAAACGCGACAACAAGGCCGAGCCGAATTTTCACTCGTATCATGGTTCCGTCTCCCCCGGTCTATGAGCCTCATCATCCGCGTATCGCCGAGCGATTGCAAATCATTTCAGCCTCGTGGGTTAGACCGTCCCGGCAGCAAAAGCGAGTTGCTTGACCGCCGCGATAATTCCAAATACCTTCGAGGTGCCGTCGAGCGGCTCAAAGCCGCGCCATTTTTGCAGAAGAGAACCCGTTTGTGAAGTTCGGCTATTACATTCTTAATACCTACGTCCCCGAGTTGGACGGCGGCAGTCGGGAAGTTTATGCCAAGTGGCTTGAGCAGATCGACGCGGCGGAGTCGCTCGGTTTTGATTCGCTATGGGTGACCGAACACCATTTCCGCCACTTCGGCGGTCAGATGCCGAGCCCTTCGGTGATCCTCGCGGCGGCCTCGCAGCGCACCCGAAGATTGGCCCTCGGCGCAGCCGTATCGATTATTCCCATGCACAATCCGCTGCGCATCGCCGAAGAGTTTGCGATGGTCGATCAACTGTCGAGCGGGCGGCTCCGATTCGGCGCCGGACGGGGCATGCATCCCACCGAGTACGCCGTATTCGGTTACGACTGGAATGATGCGCAGAAACGGCTGCCCGAAGCGCTCGATATCATCATGCGGGCTTGGAGCGGCGAGGAGTTCGAATGGCGCGGCCGGTATTACCAATTCCCCAGGCTCAGGGTCTATCCGCAGCCTTATCAACGGCCCCACCCGCCGATCTATATCACCGCCAATCGCGACCCCGAGAGTTTCAATCTGGTCGGCGGCCGCGGCCATCATCTGATGACGCTGCCTTGGATCGCCACGAACGAGGAGCAGGGCGCGCGCGTCGAATCGTATAAAAATGCGCTCCGCGCCGGGGGCCACTCGGTGGCAGACAAAGATGTGTTTACCATGTATCCGGTTTACGTCGGCAGCGGCGATGAGGAGGCCAAAGCTGAGGTTCTAGAGTCTTGGCACCGCTGGCGCGGCTTCGCCTTGGAAGCGGTCGGCGCGTTGCCCGGGACGCCGGCCTACGAGCGCATTTTTCCGCATCTTTCCTATGATGCGATGGTGCGCGACGGCCGCGGGGTTTTCGGCAGCCCGCAAACGTGCGCACGCATCTTGAAACGCATTATCGACACGGTGGGCACAAGCCATATCGGTCTAACCTTCCATTTCGGCGGTTTGAGTCAAGACAAAGTACTCAAGTCGATGGAGCGCTGCGCCCAACTCGTCTTGCCGGCTTTGTGCTGACCGCGGCTGAAACTGTGTAAGCCACCAGCATGACTCTCCCTCCTGTGTGATCGTCGCAAACCACAACGAGTGTGAAGGATGATCCTTGGCCCATGAAACCAACTGCCCCATCGCTCCAGTTCGAAGAGCTTCGATCCCTCGACTTAAGAAAGTGCGCCACCGTCGGCGACATCGTCGGAGCGATGCGCTCCTGCGCTTTCGGCGCGCGCATGCTCGGCGAAGTGGCCGCGACTGTGCGCGGGCTCGCCTCGTCGGAAAAAAAACCGACGCTCATTTATGACGGCTTGGACGACTCGCCGCTGGCGGGTTTACTGCGGCAATTTGTCGCCCGCGGCTGGTGCCGGCGGCTCATCCGGCCTTCGGCTTACGGCCGGCAAAAGAAGCTCGATGACAATGTGATCGTCGTCGGCGCTTTTTCGGAGCGGGATGCCGAAGCGATTTTCACAAAGCCCAAGCGAGCGTTGTTTATCAACCCCTTCGATATGGCGCGGCCTGGGCAAGTGCGCGACGGCTTTTTCCCTGACGCGGTATTCGCCGACCCGCGCTATATCATGCCGGTCATTGACGCGGCGCTGGACGAGTGGTTGAACGGGCGCGGCCAGTCGGTCGAAGCTCTGCTGTCGGGATTGGCTCGTTACGGCGGCTTGGCAGCGCAAGTGAGCCGCGGCGCACAGGCGCTGCAAGCGATGGTAAGCGATCGGCACTGCGTGCGCTTTCTCACCGTCAGCGGCGCGATGACGGTGGCGAAGATGGATTTGCTCATCTGCGACATGATCGAGCACGGCTTGATCCACGCGATCTCGTCCACCGGAGCGTTGATGGCGCATGGGCTGGTATCCTCGATCGGCCTCAAACATTATAAATACAACCCCAAGTACGATGACACCGAATTGGCGCGCCGCAAACTGAACCGGGTCACCGACACTCTGGAACCGGAGAGCAATCTGGACACCGTCGAGGAGGTGATCGGCAAGGTGATCGCCAAGCTTGACGGTAAACAGATGCTCAGCCCGACGGCGTTGAACCGCCTTGTCGGCAAGCACCTGGCAGACAATTATCCCAACGAGCGCGGCATTCTCAAATCGGCCTACCTTCACGGCGTGCCGGTGTTCGTGCCCGCGTTCGTCGACTCCGAGCTCGGCAACGATATTTATATCCACAACATGAAGCGGCGCCGGCGCGGCAAAAAACCGATTTTGATGGACCTCGAGCGCGACAGCAAAGAGCTGATTCGGCTGGTCACGGGCTCGAAGCGCTTCGGAATTTTCTCGATCGGCGGCGGTGTGCCGCGCAACAATGTGCAGAACGTCGCGCCGCTCATCGAGATCATCAATGAGCGACTGGGGCCGACCTTGCCAAACCGCCGCTTCAGCTATGGTGTGCGGATTTGCCCGGACAAGCCGCACTTCGGCCATCTTTCCGGCTGCACCTATTCAGAAAACGAATCATGGCGCAAGGCGGACAAGAATGGCATCTATGCGGAGATGCTTGCCGACGCCACTCAGGTCTGGCCTTTTTTGGTGAAGTACGTGCTCGAGAAGCAGGCTGAACGGGAAAAAAATAATCGCTGAGTTGGCTACTTGGCGATTCCGAGCAGCTGGCGGCCGTATTCTTTGACGAGAATTTCCCGGTCTTCCGACGAAGGCAAGGTTTTGAGCCGCGCTTCGATGCGGCCGCGATCTTCCTGTTTAAGGTCATTCCACCGGTCCAACTCTTTTTTGATTTGATCGCGCTCCTCGATCGTGATCGGAGCAGCGACCTCGGCACTGGTTGTCGGCGGGGAAGCCGCGGATGGCTGGGTGCCGAGGACGACCGCTCGCTGCGGACGGCCGCTGTCGTCGTACATCATGGCGAAATTTTCGTAGCCGATGGTTGTAATCAGGGAACGAACCGCCGGTTCCAGCGGTTGACGATCGAGCCGAAGGCTAACGGCCTTGGCTTCGAGAGTGGAGGGGACGACGATCTCGAAGCCGGTACGAACTTGAAACGCATGCAGAGCGAATCGAATCGGGGTGCGTTCGAACGCCAACGAGATCTCGCCATCGCGATAATTGATCCATTGCTGATAGTAGTCTTCACCGTCGGATTGCGCCGATAATGGCAAAGCGGGAGCCATGGCTAAAGGGACAAATAAAAATCCCAGTTTCAGTAACTTTCTCATGGCAGCACCTCTAAACAGCACCTGGAGCAAGCCTTATGCCTCCTGAAACAGTAAGCACTCACGCCCTATGTGGCGCTTTAATGGGCTTTTTGTTCCTTTCTGAACCAACCGGTAGTTCATAATTGAACAATTTGGAAAGCGGAAGTATTCGAAGCGGGGCTGCGAGTTTATTCGCAGCCCGCATCGCTAAACGCACGGGCGGCGGTGCTCTTTGATATGGGCGCGAAGGTCGGCGGCGGTTTTGAGCACGATCAACAGCAGCAGCGCAGCTTCCGGAGCGCGCAACAGGAGAGCGAGGAAGCCGCCCGCCAGGATCGTCATATGCATTACGATGATGCGTTGGTAGGGTTCTGTCATCTGCTGCTTCAAGCTCCGGCCAAAGTATTCGCGCCTGCCGATAAAATTAGCGAAGAACGAGACCCCATGGCTGATAACAAGTGAAAAGATGGCCGATTGGAGCGGCATGAACAAGTCGAGAAGCGCCTGCCAAACTTCCGGCTCCGGAGTTGTGGATTGAAGACCGCGGACAAAAAAATAGTAAACAAACATAAAATGAGCGGCCATGAACCCGCCAAAGTGACCGATAAAAAACGGTACGACCAAAAGAGCCGCCCATTTGCCGATCACGGCAATCTTCACCGCGTGCCAAAATCCTATTACAGCGCTCTCGAGCCAATACAGCATCATGAGATCGCTGAGCTTCCAACCGAAGAGCATCACGCCAGCAAAGGGAATTGCATTCACAGCGATCAGAGAAAGGGACGACAATGAGGTGATTGCGACGGGTGGACTGGCAACGACCGGCTTCCCGTCACGTCCGGCTGCCTCCTGCTCTGGTCCTTTGAGAGGAGACGAAGCAGCGCGGTCGGCCGCCGTGCTTGGGAAAGGGCTTGCCGAACGAATCAGTTGCACCAGCTTTTCGGCCTGCAAACGCGGCATTGCGTTCCCCAGTGTATTGCTGCCATCAGCATAGTCGAATCTGATGCGGACGGTATTTTCTTTATCGGCGGTCAGTCGAAGATTGCGGATCTTGGCGAGATCGTATTCGAGATGGACTGTCAGCGGGCCGAGTCGCGGCATGTGAATCAATCTGCCGTCATGCAGGCGAGCGGCCTCGTTATAGAAGAAAAACAGCATCGTCAACGCGCCAAGGATGAACACGCCGATCGACCAAGCTAAAACCCAGGCGCCCTGGAAAACAACCATGCTGAGATCAAAAACGGTGGTGATCTGGTGCGCGCGCAGGGAATCGATTTGAGACCAGGCGATGGCGGCGAAGATCGCAAAGAAAATGCCCATCAAGATGCCTAGCGGCCATAAGCGCTGATCGGGCAGCGGCAAGTGTGTTCCAGCCGAGCTTTCGAAAAACGAAATTCGAATGCGATCAGGCCTGGCTTTGCGCACGCGTACGGGTTTCGCCGCCATCGTTTGCGATTTTGCCGATCTTGAGCGATCGTCGAAGCACAATTGTGAATGAAGGCTCAATGATCTGTCAACGTCATGGGGTCATTGATGAACTTACGTGAGCTTTCTTCGCCGACACTGATTCGGCTTCCCTCCTTGTCTTTTCCGTTTTCATCCCGTATTTCTCTCAGAGCACTGGCGGTGCGCAATGGAAGAGACGATCCAAAAAATTGCCATCTTCGCGATTCCGGTTTTGATCGCGGTGATTTTTCACGAGATCGCCCACGGCTGGGTGGCCCATCGGTTGGGCGATCCGACCGCGGCGCGTATGGGGCGGCTGACGCTCAACCCGATCGCCCATATCGATTTGTTCGGCACGATATTGTTTCCGGGGATGCTGATACTGGCGGGCTCCCCCTTTGTCTTTGGTTACGCCAAGCCGGCCCCGGTGAATATGTACAACCTGCGCAATCCCAAGCGCGACATGGTCTGGGTAGCGCTGGCCGGGCCGGCGATGAATCTGCTGTTGGCCTTGGCGTTCGTGGTTGTCTGGAAAGCTCTGATGCCGCACGGCGCGTCCGGACTACCGGGCGGTTCCTGGCTGACGCCGCTGGTGTTGATGGCACAAGGGGGCTTGCTGATCAATATTTCCCTGGCGGTCTTCAACATGGTGCCATTGCCGCCGTTGGATGGCGGAAGGGTCCTGGTCGGCCTCCTGCCCGACCCGCTTGCTGCGAGAGTCGCCGGCATCGAGCGCTATGGGTTCCTCATCCTGATCGTGCTGCTCATGACCCGGACGGTGGATCGAATCATCGATCCGCCGATGGAATTCTTACTGCGGCTCTATCTGGGAATTTTCTGAGCCGAAAAGAGGCAGTTCTCCGGCAGGCTTCACCGCAGAGTTCCAGCGATTATACTCCGCCAAACCCCTCATCTTGCGCTTCGGCCAAGAGCCACGGGTCTTTGATCTCCGTGGTCGGGCCTTTGCCGCTCAGCACGCCAACGACTTCTCGCGCAGCGTGCGTTTGACAATCGATGTAGGACTCGTCCGAATTGGCGGCAGTGTGACAGGTGACGATCACGTTCGGCAGCGTGAGGAGCTTGTGATCGGCCGGAAGGGGTTCGGGCTCGGTTACGTCCAGTGCCGCGCCCGCTAATTCGCCGGCCACCAAAGCGTCGTATAATGCTTCGGAGTCCACCAGGCCGCCGCGGGCGCAGTTGATCAGATAAGCGGTATTTTTCATCGCCTTGAACTGGGGCATGCCAAACATGTTCCTCGTCTGTTTCGTCAGCGGCGCGTGGATGCTGATGAAGTCGGAGGTCCGTACCAGTTCGTCGAAGGATACCATTTTGACGCCCATGCTTTCGGCAACCTTCGGATCCAGATACGGGTCATAGGTCTGCACATGCAAGCGCATGCCCTGGGCGCGCGGCGCCACTTGTTTGCCGACGTGGCCCAGGCCGACGATGCCCATCGTGCGGCCTTGAATGCGGTAGACCCGGCCGCGGTAGGCATGGAGCTCGGCGGTATGACGCTTCCATTTGCCGTCGTGCACGTATTGATTCATGCGCACGAGCTTGCGCGAGATCGCGATCAATAAACCGATCGCCTGCTCGGCGACTTCGATGGAGTTGCAGCCGGCGGCGTTGCAGATGATCATGCCGTGGTCGGCGGCGGCTTTAAGATCCATTCGGTCCACGCCGACTCCGGTCCGGGCTACGACCCTGACGCGCTTCAATTGCGCAATGATTTCACGCGACAGCGGCACCGAGCCGTGCATAATGATGCCGTCGGCGTCCTTGCCCATCTCGATCACTTCGGCGTCCGTCGTGGGGCGGCGGATCGTCAAATCCGCGTCGATTTCAGCCAAGATCGGCTTGATCAAATCGACCGGCACGTCGTTGCTGCCGAAATAGACTACGTGGAATTTGCCCATGTGACCCAAACCTCCCAGTCCGTAAGAGCGTTTCGGATTGCGTTCAGAATCTTCCGCCGCGGTTGCCGTCGCCCGATCTTTTCATAAATAGGCCGAGTTCCCGAAGGGAGTCAACAATCAAGGGCCGTTTAGGAGCAAAGCGCAGGGATAGGTGCTTGGCATTCGCTCTCGATGTCTGCGCAAGCACCCCAAGCCTACCGCGCAATCGCCACGGACGATGAGGCGCTCGGCGGCGCGGCGGTTTTATTGACAGTTGTTTGACCGCTGTGCTACGGCGTAACTTATTGATTTCTCGAGCGGGTAGGATCGATCGCTTACCAAGCAAGCCATGACCGAAACCGATAAGACAGAATTGTTAGCGAGCATCAGGCGCTTGCACTCCGAGCGGGAGTTGGTGCCGCTGATGAATCTGCTCCAGCGGGAAATCAAAGAGCTGATCGGCGCTGATCTGGTGAGCCTGTTCGGTTTCGATCGCGACAAATGCGAGCTGCGCTCGTTTCTCACTTCCGACGGACAGGATATCCGCTTTGATGCGCGGTTGGGAGTCGCCGGCGCCGTAGCCATGAGCGGCAAATCGATGAGCATCAATGATGCGCCCAATCACCCATTGTTTTATACCGTCGTTGATTCGCAGACGGGGTATCGGACCAAAAGCGTTCTGGCCGTACCGATCAAGAACACGAATGGGGAGGTGATTGGCGTTTGCGAGGGGATCAACAAGTTTGATGGCGTGTTCACGGCGGACGATCTGGAAATCATGGAACTGTTCGCCACCCATGCCGCCAATGCCATTGAAACTGCACTGCTGATAGACTCGCTAAAAAAAGAACGGTACCTGGTAGAGCCCCAGGACGAGCTCGAACGAAAGATCGAGATCGGCCGAAAAGCGCTCCGCAACATCATCGGCGTGTCGCCGCAGATTCAGGCGATCGTACGGCTCATCGATCAAATACGGGACAGTTCCGTTGATGTTTTAATTCAGGGCGAAACCGGCACGGGGAAAGAACTGGTGGCCAGCGCGCTTCATTCCAACAGTCCGCGATATGATATGCCGCTGGTTGCGCTCAACTGCGCCTCGCTGGTCGACAATCTGCTCGAAGCGGAGCTCTACGGCATTGAAAAAGGCGTCGCAACCGGCGTCGACAAGCGCGCGGGCAAGTTCGAAGCGGCCAACGGAGGGACCTTGTTTCTCGACGAGATCGGCGACTTGAGCTTGAACGCGCAGGCGAAGCTATTAAGAACTCTGCAGCAACGCACCGTCGATCGCGTCGGCGGGCAAAAACCGATCCCCATCGACGTGCGCGTGATCACGGCGACGAATAAGGATCTCGAGCGCGCGATCAAGGAGGGGACATTTCGCGCGGATCTCTATTACCGGCTAAAAGTCGTGCGCATCCAGACACCGCCCCTGCGCGAGATCTCGGAAGACATTCTGCTCATCGCCAAGCACTTTCTCGCGAAACATTGCGGCGCCATGAACATCGAGACCAAGCAGTTTACCCCCGATGCCGCGAAACTGGTGCAGGCCTACCCGTGGCCCGGCAACGCCCGACAACTGGAAAATGAAATCAAACGGCTGGTGGCTTCCGTGCGCGGAGCAAGCATCGGTGCCGAGCACCTCGACCTGCCGCGCGAACCGGTCGAAATTGACAGTCGAGAAAAAGGATTTTCCTATCTCGGGAAGACCATCGCCCAGGTTGTCGATACCATCGAGCGGCGCATGGTTAACGAGGCCTTGAACAAACATCATTGGAACAAGCAAAAGGCGGCTCAAGAACTCGGGCTGAGCCGTCAAGGTTTGGGAAAAAAAATGAAGCGATTGGGCTTGGGTTGAAAAGCGCCAAGCCCGCCGAATCCGCGCTTGGAGTCATTCCGTTTTGGCCAGTGGGCAGAGCCAACGAGACCAACCCTGACCGTGCAGGCGGCGGAAAATCCAGTTGGTAATCATGATCGGAACAATCGCCGCCCGCTGCAGCCAAGAAGAACCGGCGACCAGAATCAAGGTGATCTCGGCGGTTTTCAAATATCGCTTCATGCTCGAGGTCAGGGAACGCTGGTAAAGATCGACCTCAATTTCTACGCCGATGCGATTAAAGGCCCGGCGCGCGGGTTCGGCGAGATTTTGTTCCGCCCATATTCTTTGTTCTTCGCACGGACGCTGCATCGCTCGGTCATGCCAAACCTGGCCATTGTCGAAGCCTGTTTGCACCGACGCGACCTGGGCTAACAGCCACATCGGTTTATCCAGCTGGCTCCTGAGTAGAAACACGAGTCGATGACCGGGTTTTAGAACGCTTTCCAGACGCTGTAGCAGCAACCGAACGCTGGTTTCCGGATTCACCACGACGAGAATTGTCTTGGCCATCGCGCAAGGTCCTTCCGAGCTAATCTGCGAGGAACTGCACCTATGTAGAGCAAAGCGCGGGCCAGCCTTGATGACACGGCTGCGACAGCCGATAAGACGCGCAATCGCCGTCATGACGAACGTTTAGCTAGCTTTGATAGACCTGCTACGTACCGATTCCGAGTCGGCAGAATCCAGCCGAGCGGATCAGGCAACTAAGAAGACCAACGACGTTGACGCGGCGTAAACTTGATTGCCGCTGTGATGGCGGACGAGATTAAGCCGATTAAACCGGAGTAAGCGGGAGTTTGCGACAAGAGACCTCCGTCGGCTCGTCTCGCGCCAGGGAGATCAAAACGGCGATGGGCAATGCCTGACCGTCACATTGGGGCATGATGCGATGACGCAGAGGCACGGGCGCGGGGGTGGAACGGGACTTCGGGGATGCTGATTATGAGGCGTCCCACGCCTGAATTATTTGCCTCATTCTCGTTTTAATAGCCTCCGTCACGGTTTTGTCCTTGGCGATTTCCTCCGCCACAGCTTTATCAATATCGCGATCGAGAGCTTGGCGGGCACCCTCCGATATAGCGCTCGCTTCTGCTCTTATCCTGTCGAGTTCGGCTTGTATCCTCTGAGAAACAGTCTGATAGGCTGCGCCCATGAGCAGTTCTCCTTTCAAAACGAGGTCAACGGAATATAGGGAAATGCCGCTAGGTTTGTCAAACAGAATGTCTTTACTCCGTTCTGGGGTTTGAGCCGCTCATCTTGGCTCAGTTTTTGGCCCCCGGTCGCACTGCTCCGGGCAGTGAAAAATCGCCGCCTTGCGCTCGGACTGTGCCCCCATCTTCTTCAAAACACGCTCGAATGTCGTCTCGATCTCGTTGAGCAGAGGCGCATTCTTAAATTGCTCGAATTCCAGCGTCAAAAAGGAGTAGAGCAAGCACTCTTTAAGAGAGTGAGTGAAATTATGCGGCGGCCGCGGCGATCTATTGCCCTTGCACGGTCCGTCCTCGGCCAGAGGCGAGCTTCGAGATATCAAAGGTAAATCGAGATCCCCTACCGGGTGGCCAATGCCGGGGAATTTGATCAGGCTTCGTGACCCTCGAAGCGCCTCATAATAGATGCGATCCTCCTCATCGCCGGCGCTAACAGGATCAGCGCCGCCTTTGAGAATAAGCGTGGGCACCTGATGCGGAAACTTAGCCGGGTCCCATGCCGTGATGTTCTCGTTGGAAAGACCGACCTTCTCGACGTACGGATTGACTTGCTCGCGACAAGATTGCCAACCGCTCGAGACGCCGCAAAGCTCGGAATGGACTTCACCAGCGCTACTCCTCAGTGCGCCTTGAATTTGACCTTGAGCCAAGCGGAATTTTAGGAAACGGGCGTCAAGTCCGTCATACACGGACATGACCTTGTAAACCCTTTGTGCCGACCTATTCGATGAATCGGCGACAAATTTTTTCGCATCCTCATACGACAGCTCTTCCGGCTGCCACTCTGAAAACCGCCTAAGCTGGTCGATTTTGCTTGCCAGTTCTCTGACAATAACGAGACCGACTGAATCCTGGCGGGTTTCCTGGTTCTCATCTCGCAGCCATCCGACGCTGCGCAATAACCGTAGAGACTTGAAAAACTCATGACTGTATTCGAGATTGTTTTCCTTCAATAGGTTCCGTCCGCTAAAGTTTGCCAGTCGCTCGTACTCGTCGATGACAAATTGCAAACTGCCGAATTTTAAATCCACCCGCTCGAGAACTGTAGCAATCGCCTCAGCAATCAGAGATTGGTAATCGCTTACGTCTTTCAATCCATAGGTGTAAATCTTTCTCAGCGTCTCTAGCTGAACAGCAGCCATTTTTTTGACCAGGTCCTCGGCACCTGCTTCGGATAGGACTCCGTAGAGAGAAACGGGCGCCACTAGCACTAGCTTCTCTAGCAAGTCCGTTCCTGCGCTGCCGCCCTTTCCGTATAAGCCCGCGTATTGCTGGGCAAGAACGGAACCGTAGCTGAGGCCGACGATCGCATGCCATTTCTCGATGCCGAGGTCCTTACGGATTCGTTCGATATCGCGCACGGCAAATTTGCTTCTGAGATACTGATCGTAATTGTTTGTTTGTGGAAACTGGCTTTTGCCCGCGCCTCGAATGTGAAAGTAGACGACGTTGTACGGCGCAGCCAACTTTGCAAGAAATTCGAGCAACGTGGGGTCGGTCACTATCTGCCCCGGCCCGCCCGCGCAATAGAGCACGGTAGGGTGTGCCTTTACGAAGGGCTGTGTAACGAAGTAATGGAGCGCGAACTTGTCACCCTGACTCATGAGATTCAATCGGTGCTCATCGTAAGGAACGAAAACGACCCTCTCCTCCCCCAAGCCTAACTCATCTAAGCCGCTCCAATGCCTGTCCTTCGAACAAGAGGCGAGGAACGACATCATGAGCAACGAGACAAGAAGGACCATTCGTTTATGCGTCAATCGCTGCATACGACCCCCAGATCGATCGGTCTCTACCCTGACGGCTGAGCTCGTTCATTGAGAAATGCGCGGGCGACGTTTTGTTCAGGCGCAACCGCTATCAAGTCCAGCGTCCGCGTTAAGTCATTCGCTAACTCCGCCACGGCTGTTTTTTCGAAACAGGCGCTGTTATACGTCAAGGTGCCGGCCAATCGAGTCGGCTCTTCTGCCAAGTCCAGGACTAGATCCAAGTGGGTCAGGCTCAAATTTCGTCCGATCCCTAACTGGTGCGCGGTTAGCGGAGCAAAGGCGATGCCAGCTGCCTCGGTCCTTTGCGGCGTCATATTCTGATACATGAACAACGCGTGAAAAAGCGCTGAACGCTCGATGCCCTGCTCTTGCTCGAGCCTCTGGGCAAGTTGCTCGAAGGGAAGCTCCTGATGCGCATAAGCGGCCAGAGTGACAGCGCGTACATGCTTCAATAGCTCGGTAAATGACATTTGTTTCGAGTGGCTAATTTGCAGGATGAGAGTGTTAACGAAGTTACCGAACGTCAACTCGGTTTCCCTTCGCCGGCGGTTTGCTACAAGCGTGGCGATCCGAACATCGGTTTTGCCGAACAGACGGAAGAGCACCACGCTCAGGGCCGCCACCAGGATCATAAAGGGCGTGCAGGTTTCTCGGGCGGCTACCCACTTGAGGCGGCGCCATTGGGCGTTACTCAGCTCGACCGGATGATGGGAGGCTGCAAAACCGCCGCGCCTATCGCTTTGTCGCCTGAGTCCAGATTCAAGTTGGGGCGCCGGCTCGGTAAGCCGTTTTGTCCAGTACTCGAGCTGCACCCTCATGAAATCGCTGTCGATCGATCGCCTTTCCCAGTAAGCATAATCGCCAAATTGAATCGCAACTCTCGGTAAAGAGCACTGCCGTCCCTGAGACCAGGCGTTATAAAGCGCCGCCAATTCGCTGCGAAAAAGACGCAAGGACCACTGATCGCAAATGATATGGTGAAGCGTGAGCAGCAAAAGATGCTCGTTTGCCGTAAGCCGCAAGAGCTTCGGCCTGATCAGGGGGCCGACGGAAAGATCAAAAGGCGCTTGTCTTTCTCGCAAGATCAAATCGGCGGTTTTTTGCGAAATCTCATCGGCCGAACCGCTGCGCAAGTCCAGAACCGGCAATGCAAACGCCGGAAACTCTTTTGTCAACTGGACGGGTCTGCCGTCCAATTCAACAAAGACCGTCCGCAGGAGCTCGTGGCGCGCCATGATGTGTCGCAGGGCTTGTTCTAAAGCGCAAACGTCGAGATCCCCGGTTAAGCGATAGACGCACGGAACGTTAAAGAAATGAGTGCCGGGGATCGTCCGCTCCAAGCGCCACAGGTGCTCCTGATTCATGGAGAGCGGCAGCGGATGGCCGCGGGGAGCCGGTAGAATGGGCGGCGGCTCGTTGGCCGCATTCTCACTTGCCCTCTCGAGCGCCGCTGTTAGTCCGGCAACGGTCGGTGTCTCAAAGAGCGCCGAAAGCGGCAGCTCTTTGCAGGTAGCATCACGCAGACGGGAAATGATCTGAGTGGCGAGGAGCGAGTGGCCGCCGAGCTCGAAGAAGTTGTCGTGGGCGCCGATGTTGTCGAGCTTGAGCAGGTCGCGCCAGACCTGCGCGACCAGCTCTTCGATTTCGCCGCGCGGCGAAA
>Ga0073934_10002297_pt1 | contig 40667 bp, 27 predicted proteins | sample LarsenN4metaG_FD_76834 | JGI IMG/M metagenome (GOLD analysis project Ga0073934, IMG submission 76834) | Hot spring sediment bacterial and archeal communities from British Columbia, Canada, to study Microbial Dark Matter (Phase II) - Larsen... ...
GACCGATGGTTGCTCTCTTGTTCCCAGCGATCAATCGCTGGGCTACTCTCAACTGCCCCTAACGGGGCCGTGACGGAGTCAAGTTCTTTTCTTCGATTCTGACTGCGTAACATCAGTTAATAAGTCTCATTCCGCTTACGTCCTACATCCTACGTAAATAACGTCCGACGTCTATTTTGTTTCTGACGTCGAACGTCGGACATGCAGACGTAGGACGTTTTTATCCTTATCTTGTAGTCGGTCACTCTTTGAAGGTAATGCTCAGGCAAGTGAGTCCTGCCTCAGCTTTGCTCAACTGGGATATATCAATCGTCTCCGCCTTCACATTTAGCTTCTGAACAAGTTCCAGCGTCCTCGGAAACGCAGATTGCAAATATACCGTATCTCCGATCCGAAGTGTATTGGCAGCCCAGGGTTCCGGGTCGGGAGTAAATACAAGATTGAATCCCCTGAGCGGTTCCAGATCGATCCACCTGGGATTAACGAGCAGCGTCTCATTGTTAATAGCAGTACAGGCTGTCTTCAAATGCAAGCTGCCTTTCACCTGTACGGGAATCACGCTATACGAGAGCGGCCCCAGAATTTGAGCTAGCTGCTCAACGCCTTGAATGTTAGTGCGGCTCGATATGCCGGCGAACAATCTCTTTCCAATTTGCAAGACATCTCCGCCTTCAATCGTGGCTGGAGGCCTGATGTGAGCCAGCTCACGATACTTGGATAACTCTTTCTCAATAGCTGGAATCTCGTCACGGCGCGAAGCCGCGCCCATACTGGCTATGACGGCTATCTCATCAACTACAATCGCTGTATCTTCGATGAAGCAACAATCCGGATGAGAGATATTCTCCGACAGTGTAACAACATTCACGCCGCAACTTCTGAGCAGCGCACAATAATTGTCGTGCTGCTGTACTGCTAGATCATAAGCTATAGGCTCGCGGTCGATGAACGTAAGCTCGCAGCGATTAATATCCGGAGATACAACGTGCGTCAGTCCAATCATAGGGTTAATAGCAAGCTACTACTGCTTGACATCTTCACAGTAAAAAAATACATTACGCGAGATGGACAGAGCGAGTGATTCTTTCCCAATGTGCTCTAGCTATAGCTACGAACTTATAGGGGGCAAGTTGTCTGATGTCAAGATCAGGTCCCGCTAAAAAAGCTGTTAAAGCGCCGGTTTTGATTATCCTCGGCATGACCTGGACTTTTGCCTTCCGGCAGCCGGAGCGCCATTCAGACATCTTCAGACAAAAGGAAATTATCGGATGAACAAAATTAGATGGGGTGTTCTAAGCACCGCCAAAATTGCTATCACAAAAGTAATTCCTGCGATGCAAGCGAGCAAGTACTGTCAGGTCACTGCCATTGCATCGCGCGATTTGGCTAAAGCGCAGTCGGCGGCGGAGCGGCTTCATATAGCGAAGGCTTATGGCTCTTACGAAGAGCTGCTGGCCGACCCGGATATAGACGCTGTTTACATTCCGTTGCCTAATCATCTGCATGTGCCCTGGTCGATCAAGGCGCTGGAGGCTGGCAAGCATGTGCTGTGCGAAAAGCCTATCGGGCTGACTTCGGCTGAGGGCCAGCAGCTTCTGAATGCGGCAAAAGAGCATCCGCGATTGAAGGTGATGGAAGCGTTTATGTATCGCCATCACCCACAGTGGCAGCGAGCCAGGCAACTGATCAGGGAAGGGAAGATCGGCGAGTTGCGGACGATCAACTCGTTCTTCTCGTACTATAATGCTGATCCCGCCAATATCCGCAATCAAGCTGAGATCGGCGGCGGGGGACTGATGGACATCGGTTGCTACCCGATTTCGCTTTCGCGGTTTATCTTTGGCGACGAGCCTGAGCGTGTTCTGGGCATCGTAGAATTTGATCCGGTCTTCAAGACCGACCGCCTCGCCTCCGGCATCCTGGATTTTGGCCGCGGAACCTCCCTTTTCACCTGTTCGACACAACTCGCGCCTTATCAGCGAGTCAATATCTTTGGCATTGAAGGTCGAGTTGAAATAGAGATCCCTTTCAATGCGCCTCCTGACCGGCCTTGCCGAATGTGGCATCAAACTCGCTCAGGCGTGGAAGAGATCGCTCTGGAAGTTTGCGACCAGTACGCGATTCAAGGGGACCTGTTCTCTCAAGCGATCCTAAATGAAGCGGAGGTCCCTACGCCGCTTGAAGACGCTGTAGCCAATATGAGAGTGATTGAAGCAGTCTTCCAGAGCGCCAGAGATGGGACCTGGGTCAGGATAAGCAGTTAGTGGCAAACAGTTTCACTCGTCTCGGTTCCTGATAAGGGTGCAGTTTCCAAAGATCGGTAATGCTCCCTCGCGGCGGGCCCGAAGTAGCTTACTATCTACATAAGGGAGCAAAGTAGGCAGGCAGTAAGCTGGCAGCGGAACGAACGTCCGCAGCATTAGTTTGGCTGGACCGACCTGGGAAAAGCGGCATCCTCCTGATAATCCTATCCGTTCTCATCTTTCACTTATTGCCCGCGTCCGCTTGCTTTCTGCTGTGATAATGCGGATACGGCGGACGCTTGTGTTGCGGACGCGGGTTCTTCTTCAATTCCTCCATCAAGTATTCGACTGCTTTCTCGAGTTGAGGATCGCGGCCCTGCCGCCATGCGGCTGGATCAAATTCGACTTCGATGTCGGCCGCAACGCCAATGTTCTCGACTTCCCACTCGCCATTGAGGCCAAAAATCGCCGCATCCGGCGCCGTCACAAATCCGCCGTCCATCAACTGCGGCGCGAGGAAAGACGCAATCAATCCGCCCCAGGTGCGTTTGCCGATGAGCGGACCGATCTTCTTGCGGAAATACCAGGGAAGCGCATCGCCGCCGCTGCCGGCCAGCTCGTTAATGATCATCGCCTTCGGCCCGTAGATCGCGCCGAGCGGGGTTGGAATATCCCGGCCATCACGAAACGCGATGTAGTTCAGAAGCGGCCGGCTCAAATACTCAACGATGTAATCGGCCAGCGCGCCGCCGCCGTTGAAGCGTTCATCAATAACTGCGCCTTCTTTCTGCGCCTGCGCGAAGAAGTAGCGATTGAAACTGTTATATCCCCCGCCGCCGGTATCCGGCACATAAACGTAGGCCAGCTTGCCACTGCTCATCTGATCTACTTTTCGGCGATTGCTTTCGATCCAGTTGAGATTGCGGAGCGCCGTTTCGCTGGCAATGGGAACGACTGTCACTTCACGCGAGTTCGTGCCATCCGCGTTTGGCCCAACGCGGATGACGACTTGCTTATTGGCGGTGGCTTCGAAGAACTGATAAACGTTGTCCGTCGCGCGAAGCTCGCGGCCATTTACGGCCAGCAAATATTCTCCTTCTTTGACATTGACGCCGGGCTGCGTCAGAGGCGCGCGCAATTGCGGATTCCAGTTCTCGCCGGTGTGAATCTTAGCGAAGCGGTATCGCCCGTTTTCGATCTTGAAATCGCAGCCTAGCAGCCCGCCGGGAACGAAGTTCGGTCGCGGCTCATCGCCGCCACGAATGAACATGTGCCCGACAGTGATCTGGTTGAGCATCTCGCGGAAAAGATAGCTGAGATCGCTGCGATGCGCGACGCTCTGGAGATAAGGCTGGTACTGCTTCTCAGCCGCTTTCAGGTCAAGACCATGCGCGCCGGGATCATATAAGCAGTCGCGCTCGCCGCGCCAAACTTCGTGATACATCTGTTTCCACTCGGCCTTCGGATCAACGTAAACTTCCATATCGCCGGTCTTCAAAATGTGTTGTCCCGCGCCTCCAGGAGCCGCGCCAGCAGCGCCGGGCGGCGGTCCCATCGGCGCACCCATTGTTGCCGTTGATGCAATCACCCAGTTCTGTCCCTGGCGATAGAGCGCCCTCTCGCCATTGAACGAAAGCTCGAAGCTGCTGATGCCTTCCATGACCTTATCCAGCTTGCGCTTTTCGAGATCGAACCTGTGGAGCGTCAATCCAGGGGGCCCACCAGGCCCGGCCGGCCCGGCCGGGGGAAGCTCAAGCACAAAGATCATATTGGCTTTGCCCGCCTGCAATCCAACGAAATTCCGCGCCGGGATTGGCAACGCGATGGCGAAAAGAAAGGATCGGTTTCGATGCCAATGCCGGTCGTCAACCGCTTAGCATCGCCTCCGGCGCGCGGCACGACCCACAGATCCCCTGCGTATGAGAAGACAATGTGTGTGCGACTGACTGTCGGTTTTTGAAAGAGCGACGGCGCTTCGGACTGACCGAAGCACATACTCGCAATGGCCAGCAAGAATACGATCATCCAGGCTGATTTTTTCATGGCATTGCTTCTTGTTCAAGTTCAAAAGGCGACGAGTTCGGGCAATATCTTCTACGCCCAACGCCCTTATCCAGTTTCATCCTGTCTGAGAAACCCGGCTCACCAGTTCCGTCCAGTATACCATAGCTTTTAAGGGAAGTAATTTCTGGTTCGGGCGCCAAGCGCCCTCAAAACAAGTTTACTTTTAGAACTGTTTTGAGGGGTGGGGGTTAAGCGGTGGTTGTGGGTGCTGGCCGCCCTCAAAACAAGTTTACTTTTAGAACTGTTTTGAGGGCGCTTGGCGCCCGAACCAGCGCAATCTTTTTCTTAAGCTCTACAGTATCACCTTTCAAGGAGTAGCTCCGTTGCGGAAAGGGTTAATTTACAGGTAATTGCAACTCTGGCCTCTCCGCAACGGAGAAGAGGTAGAGAGATTGTGGACTTTAGGTCTGCCAGGTGCTACGTGAATAATCGCGGCTTTGAGCAAGACGGCGGGCAGTGCAACTATCTTTCAAAGCTCGTCGATTTGTGCTACGCAACCTACGCAACAACAGCCACAGCAGCTTGATCCTGTGCAACTATCTTTCAAAGCTCGTCGATTTGTGCTACGTTGGTCTGTGCTATTACAGATCTCAAAAATAGCCGGTTCGGGTGCTGCGGCGCCCGAACCGGAAAAATGTTTTTCTCAACCTTCTAGCCCAGCCTTAGCGATGAGGAGGGAATAGTGAATTCTTATTCGAAGTTTGTTTCTGACATCGCTCGCATAATGGAAGAAGGGAAGTCCTGCCCGCTTGGCGATTTCCCACCCGCCGCCAGACCCGACATCTCGGAGGATGCGCCCAGAGTGATTGTTTTTCCTCCTCACCCGGATGATGAATGCATCATCGGCGGCCTGCCTCTGCGATTGCTGAGAGAGCTGAAGATGAGGGTCATCGTTGCGGCAGTCACTCACGGGAGCCGCAAAGATCGCCAGCGAGAACGGTTCCTCGAGATGACCGGAGCGTGCAATTATCTCGGCTTCGAGTTGATACGGATCAAAGAGAACGGTCTGGAGAAGATCAATCTAACAACTCGCCGTCAGGACCCCCAGACCTGGGAGCAGGCGGTTGAGGCAGTTGCTGAGATACTGTCGATCAATCGACCGCAGACGGTTTTCTTCCCTCACGACTCGGATTGGAACACAACCCATGTGGGGACCCACTACCTGGTTGTCGATGCTCTGGCAAGGATGGACGCTGATTTCAGTTGTTACACGGTTGAGACTGAATTCTGGGGAGCGATGGCGACGCCAAACCTGATGGTTGAATCGAGCGTCCAGGATGTGGTTGATCTGGTGACGGCCATCTCGTTTCATGTTGGCGAAGTGCAAAGGAATCCTTATCATCTGCGCTTGCCCGCCTGGATGCTGGACAATGTCCGTCGCGGCAGCGAGATTGTCGGCGGCCAGGGCAGTGGGGCCCCTGATTTTCTCTTTGCTACTCTTTACCGGCTTCGCCGATGGGAAGGCGGTCGCATGGCAGATGTGCTGCCGGGCGGCCGGGTAATCTCCGTCTATGATGATCTAGCCGGCTTCTTTCCACTACAGAGGTAGTAACTGCCAAACAGCAGTTCATCCATATCGAAGGCGTAATCTTCTTCATTTCACCAGGTGATAAGTCGTCTGCCGCTTCAACACCCACGACATTTTGCCGTTCTCATCCATAACGGCATCCTCTTCCTGTCCGACCCAGAGTTCTTGCCCATTCCATTCGGGAACAGAGGCGCGAGCTGCAAGCTCGATAGAGAACCAGGTGTTAGGCATGAGCAAGAGATCGCCGCGACCGGGGACCCCTTGTTGGCGATCCCATAATCCAATCAGGGGTCCTGCGCCGTGCCCGTGGTCGCCGATCGGGTGGGTATAAACAGATCCGTTAATCCCCGCTGCTTTCATTGCCGCCAGCGTATCGGCCAGGACTTCATTGCCTGAGCGGCCAGGGCGCATCCTCTCCATCAGCAGGTCTTGCAACCGGTTGCTATTGGAAAGCGCGCGCTTGATCCCGGCAGGAACATCTGTCTCGCCTTCGCGCAGCACGTAGCCCATGTGCTGTGTATCTGTGTTGAGCCGCATAGCGGTAATGCCGAAATCGGTGTGCAGAACATCGCCGCGCTGGATGATTACAGGCTCGGTCTCTGAAAGCTGGCTTTCGCGCTCTCTGCCCTGGCGCTGCACTCGCACTGAGGGCTGAAACCAGGTTTGCAGCCCCATGTTATTGACCTGTTGCCTGAGCCACCAGACAACATCCTGATTGGTCGTTTTGCCGGGCGTGATCACTTCGCGGGAGAAGGCTCGCGCGATGAGTGAATGGACAATCTCCATCATCTGGCGATAGATAGGCAGCATTTCGGGCAAGCGGATGGACAGATACTCCAGCGGCAGCAGTTCGGCCCGCACTACCCGGCTCAGGTGCTTTGGCCCCAGAGCCTGTTCAAGCGCCTCGCGCTCGCCTGAAGATAGCCCATCTGAGAATGCGTGGGTGTGCGAGATGTTGATTGCAATCGTAGCGGGATCGCGTTCGTCGATGAGTTTGCGCAGCAATGCCCACTGGCCCTGTCCCCATAGCTCTCGGCCTTCGACCTCTGGATCGCGGTAAACTCTGTAGAGGCCCCCATTGGAGCCCCCGCCAAGGGCCAGTCGCTCGACTCCCTGAGCTTCTCCGCGATCATAGAAGACGAGGATCGTTCGACGGCGGGCGGCGAATACTGTAGGCGAGACGAGAGAAAAGAAGACCGGGTCTTCATTGTATTCGCGGCAGATGACCAGCCACATCGACACGCCATGCCGTCGCATTAGTGTAGGCAAGACGCGCTCCAGACGCAGCTTCAGCCATTGCTGCTGAATTTCGGCCTGCTCTCTCAACCGGGGCAATGGCGCTGGCGCTTGTCCGAAACCGGGCAAACTGGCCGCCATCAGGCAACACAGAGCTGCGATACCCAATACAGGTTTAAATCTATTGCTTGTCTTCATAATGAACATGCCTCTTTGTTCCATCGGCGAGCAAGCAAATCACAGTTTCAGCTTCCCTGAGCTTCCCTTGCCGACACGCGGGCCGAGGTTGTCACGAGCGGGCGCGCGGTCGCTCTTGCCAATGCGCATCCCTATTTCATAAGCGAGCTGCCCGATGCGCGCCATCTTCTCGTAGTTGATCTTCTCCGCGCTGTCGGTGTTCACGTGATAATCAGGATGCAGGCCCGTAGTCAGGAACACTATGGGAATGCCTTTAGCGGCGTAGCTGTAGTGATCGCTTCGATAGTAGACCTGCTCAAGGTCAGCCGGATCGTTCATCTCATAATCGAGCTTCAGCGGTTTGCTCAGCGCCTCGTTGGCATCGACAGTAATGTTGTGAAGCTCGGTGCTGATGCGGTCGGAGCCGACGACATAGACGGTATTGGCCTCTTCGGGTTTGTCGTCGCGATTGCGGCCAACCATATCCATATTGATCTGCGCCACTATCTGATCGAGCGGGACGGTTGGATAATCGGCAAAATAGCGCGAGCCCCACAATCCTCTCTCCTCGCCGGAGTGCCAGATGAAGATGAGTGAGCGACGCGGTTTGGGCCCCAATGCGAATGCTTTTGCCACTGCCATTATGGTTACCGTGCCTGAGCCGTCGTCATCGGCGCCGTTCCAGATCCGGTCTTCGATTGCGCCGTCTTTGATTCGACCGCGAGCGCCGGCGCGTCTCGGCCCATTTGCCGTCTGCACTATCTCGCCTTCGGCATAGCCGACGTGATCATAGTGAGCGCCGAAAGCGATATAGCTGTTCTTCAGTTTCGGATCCGTCCCTTCGATTACGCCGATGACGTTGCGGGTATACTGCGTCTGCACTATGCGATAGTCGGGGTCAATGTTGAATGTGATCTTAACGTTCTTGAGCGAGAAGCTGGACAGCGGCTCGCCTTTAGCTGCCTTATCTTTCAGTTCGGCATACTTTACCTCCTGGCCGCTCAGCAGGAACTCGAAGAACTCGTCCTGGGCGGAGACCGACGGAGGAACTGGCGCATCCAGTCGCTGGGTGGTAGTGAAGTCGGGCGGCTCGATTCGCGGTCCGCCGAATCCAGGCTGCCCGGCAGCGCCTTGTTGCCCGGCAGCTCCAGGGGTAGCGCCGCTGGGCCGAGTCTCCGGGGTCACCTGATTATCTGCCGGGGCCCCTCTCTGACCTCCGCCAAAGTTAGAAGTAGCGCCGATGCTGGCGATTGCGCCTGCCTGCTCGATTGCATATCGTGCTCGACCGGAGAGCAATCTGCGATATTGCTGGCCCAGCCCTTTGGGCCCCGACGCGCCCAGCCACACAGCGACTTTGCCTTTTATGTTTTTGCCCGCGTAATCGTTATGATTGATCTGCGGGGCGCTCAAGCCGTAGCCGAGGAATTCGATCTGATCGGAGACAAATGTGCGCTTGCCGCCGCACTGGCGCGGAAAACGGATTCCCTGGCCGTCCTTGAATGTGCGCGTCTGGCCGTTGGTTTCAACGATGATGGTTGAGTTGTTGACGTTCTTGACTCCCAGGACAGGAACGCGCTGAAAGTAGGAGCCGTTATCCCCGCCGGGGCGAACGCCCCAGGATTTAAGCTGACCGGCAATATAGGCTGCGGCCAATCCCAGACCTTCGGTGAATGTGTTTCTTCCTTCAAGTTCATCAGAAGCGAGATAGGTCAGCCACTCCTTCAACTCTTCAGCTTTGATCTGATCGCGGCCATCGGTCTTTGCATTAATGCTTGGCAGAACGAGAGCAACTACCAGAGCCAGTTGCATGACGATTGCAATCAATTTCTGAAAACGCGACATGGTTCCTCCTCGTGGATTATCAGTTTTGGTCAGGATGAAATAATACGCGCCTGAGCGTTTGCGAGATACAAGAATTATCGAGCGTTATGCTCGCGGCGGCAAGAGATGATAGCGACATTGGGGGCTCCTGGGCGGCGAAATCTATCACAAGGGGTGTGGTTTCCAAAAGGAGGTGATTTCCTGGCATGTATATTAATGGGCACTGAACGAAATGGTCGAACTGCTTAGCGGGTAATGCCGCCTCCGGTCTTCGGTTGCGCTTCCTGTGGAGGGTCGCTCACTTTCTCAATCAGTCGCCCGTCAATCAGCGTATAACGCCAGCTTGAGTCATAGAAGTGCTCAGGGATCGAGGCGCTGTACTTTATTATTGTGTGCCGCACCAGCCCATCAAATTTGGCCAGTTCAGTTGGGGCCATCCAGATTTCAGCGTCAGCATTTGCCGAGCGGCTCTCCAGGTCATGTGACACACTGATATAGAAGTAACTGCCTGTTACTCCGGGCATAAAGAGGGCTTCGCGATCTTCGCCAAACTCAATCGGCGGCGAGACGTAGAGCAATCTGGCCACTGATTCTATTCGCGTTCCCTGGACTCTTTTGGCTAATTGCTCAAGCTCCGGTCGGGACAATCCTACGGCTGCTTCGGTGAGATCGGAAAAAGACTTGATGGCCGTTTCTCCTGCTGCTCTGGCGGAGATATTAACCTCCGTCGGTTGATCAACGCCGGCACAGCCGGTGATCAGTAGAAGGCTTGCAGCAGTAAGCAGGAGAGGCAGGCGGCGCATCGGTTTAATGTCCTCCAGTGTATAATCGGCAATCTGCCATGCATAATTATGACACCTGAAGGCAAGCGCCGGTGGCATGGCGACCGTGGATTCAGCGTTCGACGTTCTATGTTCTACGTTTAATCTTCAACGTAGAATGTAGAACGTATAGCGGACGTAGGACGTACAGACGTCGGACGAACGCGCCGACGCATTGCTTTATCACCTTCCTTTGAAATCTCTCAAAATCTCCCTGGCGGCATTAAGTCCGGGCGCGCCCATTACTCCGCCGCCCGGATGGGCCCCTGAGCCGCACAGGTAAAGACCGATAACAGGCGTGCGATATTGCGCCCAGCCTGCCACCGGCCTCATAAAGAAGAGCTGATCGGGGCTCAGCTCGCCGTGGAAGATATTACCGCCCGTCAGTCCATACTCTTGCTCCAGGTCCAGCGGCGAGATGACCTGCCGATGCAAAATAATGTTGCGAATGTTCGGCGCGTACTCGGCCAGCGCGTCGATACAGCGATCGGCGAATTGCTCTTTAATATCATCCCAATTCGCGTCTTTGAGGCGATAAGGAGCGTATTGAGCAAAGATGCACATGATGTGCTTGCCCGGCGGCGCTATTGAATCATCGTAGGTTGTAGGGATTGTGCATTCAAGCATCGGATGCTCAGAAGGTCTGCCTTGTCGGGCGTCTTCCCAGGCGCGATCGACATATTCTATGGATGGGCAGATATGAATGGTCGCCTTATGGTGGGGCCCCAGATTGGTTCCCGGATAGGCTGTGAAATCGGGCAGCCCATCAAGCGCGAGATTGATCTTGAATGATGTGCCCTCTATGCGAAAGTTCTCTATTGCCTGGCGGAACTCGCTGTCGAGATGTTCTGGCTCAATCAGGCCGAGGAATGTGCGTTTAGGATCGGCATTTGAAATGATGAGTCTGCCTTTAATCTCTTCGCCGCTGCTGAGAGCGACTCCGTAGGCCCTCCCGTTGCGGATAAGTATTCGCTGCGCATCGGCGGATGTGCGTATGCGGGCGCCGTGGGCCTGAGCCGAGCGCGCGATTGCCTGGCTGATTGCTCCCATGCCGCCGCGCACAAATCCCCACAATCCGCGCACGCCCGTTGCTCCTCCCATTATGTGATGAAGCAGCACGTAGGCCGTGCCCGGCGTCGAAGGGCCCCCATTGGCGCCGATCACTCCGTCGGTAGCCAGGGTGACCTTTATCTCTTCCGATTCAAAGTGCTCGTTGAGAAAATCGCGCGCGCTCATGCTCACTATACGAATCAGGCGAACCAGATTGCTATCGCTCAGCTTGAGAGTTTGCAGCCCCAACCGTCCCAGTCCAATGAGGTCTGAGAGTTTGCGCCGGGCTATGTTGGGCGGCGTTTGTAGCAATAGGCGTTCAAACCACTCGGCCAGCTGCGCCATCTGCTCTTCGTATTTCGGATAGTGGGCGGCATCGCGCTCAGAGAACTTCCTCAGCTCGCTTACAGTCCGGCTCATATCTTGCCAGAAGAAGAGATGGCGGCCATCGGGGAAGGCGGTGAAGAAAGCGGGGTCTTTAGGATAGAGCTTGTAGCCGTACTTCTCCAGCTCTAATTCGCGGATGATGCGCAGTTGCAGCAGGCTGCAAAGATAGGCCAGAGTCGATACCTTGAATCCGGGCCAGACCTCTTCGGTGACGCTGGCCCCGCCAATTACTTCTCTTCGTTCCAGTACGATAACACTCAGACCTGCTCGCGCCAGATAGGCAGCGGTTACCAGGCCATTATGCCCGCCGCCGATAATAACAGCATCGAATTGATCGTTCATAGAGGTTCCTCTCCAGTTGCAATGGCAACCGCGCATTATACACTTATCAATTGCGGGTATTAAAGAGGGGGCCTTGAGACCGAAGATCCGGTTCCGTTTAATTCACCGGCTGAAATTGAGGCTGGCTCGATGCTATGCTAGGATGAGAGCGATACGAACAAGAGGTGCAAATCATGGCAATTTTACCGGAGACGATAACTCAGCCGGCAGCCTTCTCGTCGCTGCTGCATCGCTACACGCTGGAAGAGTTCTTTGCGCTGCCTGACCCGGAAGATCGCGCGCATTATGAATTGATTGGAGGATTTCTCTTTATGGCCCCCCCACCCGATCCCCCGCATGGTGATGTTGATGATTACCTGTGTGCTTCGCTTCAAAGATTTCTTGACGCTCATGGTCGGCCGGGAAGAGTGTATCACCCTCGTGAAGCGATCTACATAGACGACACATATCTTGAGCCGGATATGATGTATGTCTCGAACGAGCTTCGCGCGCGGATGGGGGAACATCGCACATCGGCTGATATTGTTTTCGAGTACCTGTCAAAGAGCACTGCCGTTTATGACCGCACGACTAAAGCAGACACTTATCTTGCGCTGGGGGTGCGCGAGTTGTGGTTGATAGACATAGAGAGCAGAACCATAGAGGTGCGGCATCGAGTTGAGCCAGAGGCGGCAGAGGCGCTACCTCGCTGGCAGGCGATCAGCTATGGAGCGGGCGAGCAGGCCGAGTCGCGTGTGCTCGCAGGCTGGCGCGTCTCGGTGGATGAATTGTTTGCCGGTCTGGTGTGACGTTCGACGTCGGTACGTTCTACGTCCTACGTCGGTACGTCCTACGTCTATATGTCCTACGTCCTACGTCAAAAGCAGACCGAGGTCGGACGTCGGACATCGGACGTGGCGACGTCGGACGTTCCTTACGTCGGACGTATAAGGCGCATTGAGAATAAGCGGATGGCGAGTTTTCAACTCGGCTTCGATATCTAACTTCCCGATAGGATTGAGGAATGAGAAGATACTTCAAAAGATACTTCCGGCCATTCTGGCTCTGTTCGCTACTGTGCATTCTCCTGTCCGGGTGGGTTTACGCCCGCGATCTGGTCATCGGCGTCTCGGCGGCATTTAAAGGCCCATCGAAAGGGCTTGGGATCGAACTCTACCGTGGCTCAATGGCCTACATCGAGCATATCAACAGGTCGGGCGGCGCCAACGGCCGCAGGATAGTGATCAAGGCTTATGATGATGAATACAATCCCGTGCCCGCCGTTGAAAATACAATCAAGCTCGTAAAGGAGGATAATGTCTTCCTGCTGTTCGATTATGTGGGGACCCCTACCGTCACCAGGGTATTGCCGCTGCTGAAGATATATAGCGATAGGTCTATATATCTCTTCTTCCCATTCACGGGGGCCCAGCCGCACAGGCAAGCGCCTTACGACGAATTCGTCTTTAATCTCAGAGCCTCGTATCGCCAGGAGACAGGGGGCCTGGTGGATAATTTCGTCAGGATCAACAGGAAAAGAATTGCTATCTTCTATCAAGCCGATGCTTATGGGAGGAGCGGATGGGATGGAGTAAAGAGGGCGTTATCCAGGTATGGTCTCAAGATCGTCGGCGAAGCGACATACCGGCGGGGGACGAAATACACGGATAGTTTGAAACAGCAGGTTGATATTCTCAAGAAGACCGACGCCGATGCGGTGATCTGCATCGGCGCCTATGCTGCCTGCGCCGCATTCATCAGAGATGCGCGCGACTCGAACTGGCAGGTCCCCATCGCCAATGTCTCGTTCGTCGGCAGCGAAAGCATGCTCGGTCTTCTGCTTGAGACGGGCAGCAAAGCGGGAAGAGATTATACTGCCGATCTGATAAACTCGCAGGTTGTGCCCAGCTACGAAGATATGACGCTCCCCGCCGTCAGAGAGTACCGGGAGCTGATGGATAAGTATAATCCGATCCCGCCAACCGAGATCATGGAAGAAGGATATAAACCGCTGAAATATAGCTTTGTCAGCTTTGAAGGGTTCTTGAATGCAAAGGTTCTGGTCGAAATACTTAGACGGATGGGGAGTGAACCTGAAAGGGCAGACATCAAACAGGTAGTTGAGGGGATAAAGAATCTGGACATCGGGATCAATGCGCCGGTATCGTTTGGGCAGCAAAAGCATCAGGGATTGGACAACGTCTACTACACTACGGTTGAGGGTGGCCGGTTCATTCCGCTCAATGATTGGAAGAGGTGGGCAAAATGAAGATGTCAAGGCTATTTAGAAAGACGCTCATCGGGGCGATAATACTCTTCGGCGTTATCGCAACGGCAACCTCCATTCTGTCAGGCTGGAATCTTTATAGCCGCCTGACCGATGAGTTCAGAAGCAAAGGGGCAGCTATTGCCCGAAGCATCGCAGACTCAAGCGTGGAGACGCTTCTCTACCGGGACCCCTCAACCATCCAGGCGCTGCTAGATCAGGCCCTTGAGATTCGCGGAGTTGCTTATGTCTTTGTTGTTGATGCGCAGAATGAGATAATAGCCCATACCTTTGTTCCCGCCGTGCCTGATGAGGTGCTGAAGATCAGCAGCGGCGCTCAGAGCGTGAGGGAAGGGACGGCGATCACAGACCTGCGCATTGAGGGGATGGGGGACTTCATAAACGTCTCTTCTCCCATCCTGGCGGGAGTAGCCGGGGCCGTGCATGTGGGGATGGACAGGAAGATTATTTCCGATGACATCCGGTCTGCGGTGATAAGGCAGCAGCTCCTGATGCTTGCGATCTTCTTGCTGAGCGTCATCGCCGCTTATATCTTTGTCAATCGCATCTCGCGCCCGCTCACCAAGCTCGCCCACTATGCGAACCGGATAGCAGAGCATGGTTTCGAGTCGGCGGCGAATAGCCGGTCCGATATCGCTTCTTTGCCTGTGAGGAGCGACGACGAGGTCGGTAAACTGGCCCAGTCTTTTATCTACATGGAGAGTACCCTGAGACGATATATTGGGGATCTACAACGCACCACGGCGGAACTGGAAGAGTATAGCCAGAAGCTGGAGCAGAAGGTAGAGGAGCGGACGGCCGAGCTAAGGGAGAAGAATGTTCAACTGGAGCAGACCTTGCAGCAGATCAAAGAGATGCAGAACCAGATCATCATGCAGGAGAAGATGGCTTCTCTTGGGGGACTCACCGCCGGGATCGCCCACGAGATCAAAAATCCGCTCAACTTCGTCAATAACTTTGCCGCGCTCTCGGTTGATCTTACCAGAGAGCTGCGAGATGAGATAAGGAACCAGAAGGACAAACTCGACGCCGGCGCCATCGACTACATTGAAGAGATTCTCGATGATCTGGAGCTGAACGTGACCAAGATCAACGAGCACGGCAAAAGGGCCGATAGCATCGTTCGCGGCATGCTGCTCCATTCCAGAGGAAAATCGGGCGAGCGCCAGCCGACCGATATCAATGCTCTGCTTGCGGAATATGTCAATCTGGCCTATCACGGGATGCGCGCCCAGGATTCCACATTCAATGTTAAGATCGAGTCCGATTATGATAGCTCAATCGGGTTGGTGAAGATTGTGCCTCAAGACATCAGCCGCGTCTTTCTCAATATGGTCAATAACGCTTGCTATGCAGCCAATGGGAAGAAGCAGCAGGTGGGCGATGGGTTTACTCCTACTATCACTGTGCGGACCAGGAACCTGGGTGATAAGGTGGAGATACGCATAAGAGATAACGGCAAGGGGATCCCCAAAGAGGCGCGGGACAAGATATTCAATCCGTTCTTTACTACCAAGCCCACGGGCAAGGGGACCGGCCTGGGCCTCTCGATCAGCTACGATATAATCGTCCAGCAACATAAAGGGGAGATAAAGATAGAGACGGAAGAGGGGAGCTACGCCGAGTTTATCATCATCTTGCCGAAGGAGCCGGCTTAGCCTCTCGCCCCCCCATCGGTCCCTGGGGGCCATCTGTCTCCGGTCGGCGATAGATGATATGCAACGAGAATTAATAACGAAAAGAGAATCTGTAGCGATGAAGGTAATGGTTGTAGACGACGAAAAGGATATTCAGATCCTGTTCAGGCAGAGGTTCAGGAAAGAGATAAAGACGGGCCAGATCGAATTTCAGTTCGCTTATTCAGGAGAAGAGGCGCTCCGGCTCCTTGAGTCATCAATCGCTGCCGATGTTGTGCTTATTCTTTCTGATATTAATATGCCTGGGATGACCGGGCTGGAGCTGTTGAGAATAATCAAGGAGAGATGCCCTTACCTGAAAGTATTTATGATCACTGCCTATGGCGATGAAGATAATTACCGCAAGGCGATGGAATACGGAGCCGACAACTATCTCACCAAGCCGATCGATTTTGACGGGCTCAGGAGAGAGATGTTCAAGCTGTAATCAAACATTAATTCAGGAGCGCGCTATGCCTTTCAAGATAATGGTTGTTGATGATGAGCCGGATCTAGAATTTGTCATACGTCAGAGATTCAAGCAGCAGATCAAAGACAAAGAACTTAACTTCGTCTTTGCCAGCAACGGCGTTGACGCCCTCAACAAGCTCAAGGACGACAGCGAAATAGACTGCCTGTTGACGGATATAAACATGCCTGAGATGGACGGCCTGACGCTGCTTTCTGAGCTGCGCGTCTTGCAATCGCCGCCCAAGGCGGTGGTAGTCACGGCTTATGGGGATATGGATAACATCAGGACGGCGATGAATCGCGGCGCCTTTGATTTCTTGACCAAGCCAATCGACCTGCGCGACCTTGAGGTTACCATTGAAAAGACATTGCAGGAGTCGCTCTTATTGAAACAGGCTATGAGGTTGCGCGACCAGCTCGTCGGCGTACAGGAGCAACTGGCGATAGCCCGCGACCTTCAGCAGGCGATTCTTCCTCGACCGCTTGCCTGGTCCGATGGCGAAAAGGGATTCTCTGTTTATGCCCAGATGATACCGGCAAAAGAGGTGGGCGGCGATTTTTATGATTACTTTCTAATTGATGAAAATACTTTAGGGTTTGTCGCCGGCGATGTCTCAGGGAAAGGCATTCCAGCGTCGATCTTCATGGCGATGGCGAGAATGCTGCTCAAGGCCACGGCGCTCAGCGGCGGGGGCCCCAGCCAGTGTTTCAAGCACGTCAATAACATCCTCTGCCTGGAAAATCTCGCAGCGATGTTCGTCACAATGTTCTATGGAGTCCTGGATTTGCGCACAGGAGAGGTTGAGTATGTCAATGGCGGACATCTCCCGCCTTATATTTTGAGGAAGAATGGAGTGATAGAGGCCGCCGGAGGGCGCGGCGGGATGGCGCTGGGAGTGATGTCCGATCTGGATTACCGCTCGGCTAAATTGCTTCTTGAGCCGGATGAGGTGATCTTCATCTATACCGACGGAGTGACTGAATCCAAGAACAGAGGTGGAGAACTATTTTCGGAAAGGCGGCTGGAGCAGTACCTTTCTAATGTGAATCAAGCTAATCTCAAGGACATAGTAAAGGGCGTAATAAACGATGTCTTGAGTCTCTCTTCAGATGTCCCCCAATCGGATGATATAACCGTTCTGGCGTTGCGATATGGAAAATGAAGGATCGTTCATAGCCAGGTCTTAATCCGGAGGAGTTCTACAATGCCGTACAAAATACTTGTTGTGGATGATGAGCCCGATCTGGAGCTTCTCGTTCGCCAGAGATTCAGGAAGCAGATTCGGGAAAAGGAGTTTGAATTTGTCTTTGCTCATAATGGGCTGGAGGCGCTGGAGAAGCTGCAACAGGATCGGACAATAGATATTGTTCTATCCGACATCAATATGCCGGTGATGGATGGGCTGACTCTGCTATCAAAAATAAATGAGATAAATCCGGTGCTTAAGGCGGTGATCGTCTCTGCCTATGGCGATATGGAAAATATCAGGACGGCGATGAATCGCGGCGCCTTTGACTTCCTGACCAAGCCGATAGACTTCCAGGATTTCGAGATCACTCTCAATAAGACGCTGCAACAGTTGCTCACGTTGAAGCAGGCGCTTAAGGCGCGCGACCAGTTGATGGCTATTCAGCAGGAGCTGAGCATTGCTACCAGGATACAACAGTCCATCCTTCCTCGAACTTTCCCTCCTTTCCCTCATAGAAAGGAGTTCGACATCTTTGCTGAGATGATCCCGGCGCGAGAAGTTGGCGGCGATTTCTATGACTTCTTTCTCATTGATGATGATCGGCTGGGCTTTGTCATCGCCGATGTGTCGGGCAAGGGGGTCCCGGCGGCGATCTATATGGCTGTGAGTCGCACATTGCTCAAGGCCGCCGCTTCCAACGGATTATCCGCCGGAGAGTGTTTGCAGCGAGTCAACCAGATGCTCTGCGCCGAAGGCGATACGGCAATGTTTGTCACCGTCTTCTACGGCATCTTGCACACTCGCACGGGAGGAGTGGAGTATTGCAATGGCGGCCACAATCCTCCTTATCTGCTCCGGGCGGACGGCGGCGCGGCCCCCCTGGAGACTACCGGCGATATGGTGCTGGGGATTATGGGTAATATGGAGTATGGGACGAAGAGGATCACCCTGCGGCCCGGAGACGGGCTCTTCCTCTATACCGACGGCGTCACCGAAGCGGTCGATGGCGCGGGAGATTTCTTCTCCGATGAGCGGCTGTGCCAGTTATTGCAGCAGAGCAACTCTTCTCCTCTGACAGAAATAGTTCAGGGGGTTATAAACGAGGTCAAGAGGTTTTCCACCGGCGTCCCCCAATCGGATGATATAACTGTTTTAGCTTTGAGGTACCTGCAACAGTGAGCATGTATGGTCAACGATAGATTATCCGTCGCGCTTAAAAATGACCTATCTGAGATCGAGAGATTGAGCCGGGTAGTCGCCGAGTTCGGCGCGCGCAATCGTATCTCTGAGGAGATCGTGTTTGATCTTAATCTGTCGCTGGAAGAGATTATCTGTAATGTTATCTCCTACGCTTACGATGATGAGAATGAGCATGAGATAAATATAAGCGTATGGTTAGAAGATGGAGAGCTGACCGCCGAGGTGAAGGATGATGGCCGACCGTTCAACCCATTAGAGATTCCTGAGCCTGATATCGGGCTGCCGCTTGATGAAAGGCCGATAGGTGGATTGGGGATGCATCTGGTCAGGAACCTGATGGATAGATTGGAATATAGCAGGCTGGGAGATAAGAACATCCTGGTTGTGAAGAAGAGAATGTTTTAGCTTCAAGCAGCCCTAATTGCGACGCTCGGAAACAATAAAAGCGCGCCGGATGTACAGCAACCTGTTAGGTTGCTGATAGTGCGCGCCATCAGCAAAGCTGACCGCCTTGCGGTACATTTTCAAAGGAGGACTAATGATGGAAATCTCAGAGAGTAGAAGAGGGGGCACGGTTATTCTCGGATTGAAGGGCAGACTGGAGACGGGCACGTCGAAAGACCTGGAGGAGAGATTGCTGGGTTTGATCAATCAGGGAGAGAAACAGTTCATCATCGATCTAGCCGAATTAGAGTATATCAGCAGCTCCGGGCTTAGAGTGCTGATCCTGGCAGCCAAAAGGCTGAAGAGCGATGGTGGGAAGATAGCCCTCTCTTCTATGAAGGGCAATATCAAACAGATCTTCGATATTACCGGCTTCTCATCTATTTTCCCTATCTACCCTTCTCAAGAAGAAGCATTGGGTCTTTATCAATAATTGAGCGAAAGGAGATCAAGTCAAAAGGAGTGATCTATGGTTGCTATAGCTCTCAAGGAAAATACTTTCCCGTTCGGGCGCACATACTTCGGGCGCACATACTTCGGGCGCTCAGCGCCCTCAAAACCGCCCTCAAGGCAAGTTAACAATAGACCTGTTTTGAGGGCGCTAAGCGCCGCTTGCGCTGCGGCCTGGAAGCGATTGGACGAGCGTGTTAAAAATGGACCTGTTTTGAGGGCGCAAATACTTCGGGCGGTTTTGAGGGCGTTGCACGCCCGAAGTATTTGCGCCCTCAAAACCGCCCGAACCGACTGCAATTTTTATCTCTACAGAAGATGTGATTACGCATTGCGCTTGATAATGCTGTTGATCTTTCTCTTGTCCGGCATGGTTTCCGTGGCGGCATCGCAGGGGCCACCTGAGAAGAAAGCTCACAGACCGCCGTCTCTGGTGGAAGAGATCAATAGAGCAAAAGAGGAAGTAACAAGAGCCAACGAGCGCGCCAGAGAAGCAGAGGCCGCTGCTGCCGTTGCTCGGGCCGAAGCCGGCGGAGCTAAGGCGGAGGCTGCCGAATTGCAGAAAAGCGTCGGCAACTTGACCGTCCGCGTCGCCGAGCTGGAAGAGAAGTTGAATAGGGCCCTGGCTGCGCTTGACCGGTTGCAACAGAAGGACGGCGCCGTTGATCAGAAGATGTCAGAGGTAACTACGCAGCTCTCCAGCGCGCGGGCGCAGATTGCTGCGACTCAGACAGAAGTTAAAGAGGCGCAGGCAGCGGTTGAAGAACTTAATAAGAACACAAAAGGAGCCGTGACTTCAGGTAATGCCAAGACGAGCTTCTACGGCTTCATCATAGCTAATGCCAGTTTCGCCGATTCTCAGCAGTTCCTCTCGGACATGCCCCTGTGGGCGCTGCCCGACGGCGCCGGAGTTGTCCCCCCTCCGATCAACGGCCAGGCAATCCCAGGCCTGACCCTGCGCGCTGGCCAAATTCGAGAGACTAACTTCACCATACGCCAGACTCGCCTGGGTCTGCGGGCCAGCCTGCCCCGAGTGGGAAGCTGGACCCCTTCGACTCATGTTGAGATAGACTTTCTCGGAGCACGACCGGCGGTAGGTCAGGGGAGCACATTCAACCAGCCGCGAATCCGCCTGGCTTATGTCTCACTGGAGCGCGCCGGTGGATGGAGATTTGTCGCGGGCCAGGACTGGATCATCTTTGCTCCACTTAATCCGGTCTCGTTCGCTCACTTCGCCAGTCCGGAAGCAGCGTCGGCAGGGAACCCCTGGCTGAGATTCCCTCAGCTCAGAATGGAAAAGACTATCAGATACAACGAGAACACATCGCTGCTCATTCAAGGCGGGGTGTTGAGAGCAGTAGGAGGCGGCGATGCCCCGGCAGCAGGCTCCCTGCTTGATGTCCCGGCGCTTGCCGGAGAGCGAGCCGTCCATCCTTTCTATCAATCTCGCGTTGCCGTCACCAGGGTTGTGGCAGGCAAGAGGAATCTCACCGTGGGATTTTCCGGCCACTACGGGCGCGAAGACACGGGGCCCAATACCATTGACACCTGGGCCGGAGCTTTTGATTATGTCTTCCCGGTTCATGATAAACTGAGCTTTACCGGAGAGGTCTGGGCGGGGAGCAATATGGATTCTTTCCAGGCGGGCATATTCCAGGGGGCCGCCCTTGTGGGAGATCGCTTCAGAAAGATTGATGCCAGAGGCGGATGGATTCAACTGGGAATCACTCCTGCCAGCAAGTGGAACCTGAACTTCGGCTACGGGCAGGATGATCCCGATAATAACTATCTGAATACGGTGGTCAATCGGGCCAAGAATCAGCTCTGGTGGACTAATGTCATGTACAAGCTCCACCCGAACGTCACGGTGGCCCTTGAGTATAATTACTTCGACACTATCTTCAAAGTGCCTCGCACCAGCCCCGCGCGGGTGGGCACTTCTAACTTTTTGAATTTAGCGTTTGTCTATAGCTTCTAGGTCAGATCATAGCCACCGCAGGCACAGAGCAGATGGAGAAAAAGGTTGATCAAACGTAACTGCTCAGCAGGGGCAGTGGTTACAGGGATTAAGAAAAAGAACCTCTCTGCAAAGAGTGGCGAAGCTTCTCGTCGAGAAAATAGCCCGGCCACCGCTCGCGCCCCGGGTAGGGGCTCTCCTCTTGCGTCTCTGTGCCTGCGGTGGCCGTTTCATTTACGCCGATGAGGATTCATCTATGAGAATATTTCGTTTGATCTGTGTATTGCTCTTCTGTTTTTGCGCACTGTACGTTATCGGCGGTTCAATTGATGCCTTTCAAAAGAAAGGTCAGACGGTTCTAAAAGTGAGCTGGCCATCAAGGGACGCGCGTAAAAGCAAGAGTTTCGATCTGGACTCGGTTGAAGAGATGGGCCTGACGAATTTGACCGGGCAAGATCCTCACTTCAACAAGCAGTTGAACTATAGCGGTATACTGGTCTCAAAGCTTATCTCTTCTATAAGCGACTCGGATAAGATAGAGCGATTGCGGTTCTACGCCGCCGATGATTATCAAGTTGAGATTCCCGTCGATCTGCTGAAGAGATATCCTGTGCTGCTGGCGACGCGCATCGAAGGGAAACGGTGGAACGAGGGCGATGTCTGGCTATTTGGCCCCGACCGAATTAATCTCGGCCCGCTCTACCTTGTCTTTCCCAACATCGACTACAAAGATGAGAAGGATCTGTCTTATGTAGGCAACTGGATCTTCAGCGTCAAGAGCATCGATCTTTTGCAATCGGGCGAAGGGCTGGCGAAAGTCACGACCAGTCACCCGGCTGATGAGCGGGCGCGGCAAGGGATGGAATTGTTTGTGAAACACTGCTCTCACTGCCATCAGATATTTTCCCAGGGCGGCAAGAAGGGACCGGCTCTGGATAAGATTGCCGCCAGCAGGAGCGCAGATTACCTGAAACGTTATATTATCGATCCTCAAGCAGTAGTTCCTGCGGCAACTATGCCCAGAGTATCAGAGTGGGGCCCCAACTTCGGCGAGCAAGAGGCGGATGCTATCGTGGCTTATCTCGAATACCTGGGAGCCGGGAAGAAGAAGGACTGATCTGAATTGAACCGATAGCATTAAAATCCTTTGGGGCAACTACGCAACCCTGTTTACTTCAACTCATACGGCTGTTACAATTTGCGCTTCACCCCATTCCTTCTAATCTGGGAGCAGCTATGGAGCTTAAGAAAAAGATTGCAGTCAGTTCGGGCGGTTTTGAGGGCCCAAATACTTCGGGCGTCGGGCGCCCTCAAAACCGCCCGAAGTTCTTGCGCCCTCAAAACAGTTTTATATTTAATTTGTTTTGAGTCTATATTTAATTTGTTTTGAGTCTATATTTAATTTGTTTTGAGTCTATATTTAATTTGTTTTGAGTTTATATTTAATTTGTTTTGAGGGCGCTGAGCGCCCGAACCGGAACAAGTTTTTCTTAAAAGCTATAGAAATGTGGTTTGCGATCAAGCGTCTTATTCTGGGTATAGTGCTTATTGTGCTGGCCGCCGGGTTACTGCTCTTTTCAGATTGGAAAGATCGCTCTCCACGACTGCGGCCGATGCCCCGCATAGCCATCTTGCAACACTCCTCTCAGCCTCTGCTCGATGAAGGCGTGGAAGGAATGTTGCAGGCGCTCAAAGACAATGGCTTCATCGATGGACAGACCATTGCAATTACGAAATACAATGCCGAGAACGACATCCCTACCGGCAATGCCATAGCAAAAGAGATCACCGACGGTCGCTTCGATCTGGTGCTGACGGCCAGTACATTGTCTATGCAGGCAGTAGCCAACGCCAACAAGGCGGGCAAGACGATTCATGTCTTCGGGCTGGTTGCCGACCCGTTCGTTGCCGGAGTCGGACTCAAACGGGAAGATCCACTTGATCACCCTGGGCACCTGGTAGGCATCGGCACATTCATGCCCGTCGCAGATGGTTTTCGGCTGGCCAGGAGATTATTCCCTGGTCTGAGTTCGGTCGGCGTGGTCTGGAATCCGGGAGAGGCAAACTCGCGCGCATTCACTCTTAAGGCGCGCGAGGTGTGCGGCGAGCTGGGGATCAAACTGGTAGAGACCAATGTTGATAATTCATCCGGGATCTTTGAAGCCGCGACCTCTCTGGTTTCCAGAGGCGTCCAGGCGCTCTGGGTAGGAGGCGATGTCACCGTCCTTGCGGCAATAGATTCAGTCATTACAGCAGCCAACAAAGGACGCATCCCCGTCTTCACCATTACGCCGCCCAGCGCCAGGCGCGGGGCCCTGTTCGATATGGGCGCAAATTTCTTTGAAGTGGGCCGCGATACCGGCAAGCTGGCCGCGCAGATCCTCAACGGCGCCGATCCATCAACGATTCCTATCAGGGACTATGTGCCAAAGAAACTGATGGTCAATAAACTCGCTTTGAACGGCTTGAGGGACCCCTGGACTCTGCCCGAAGACATTATCGCCGGCGCAGATGTGGTTATAGATGAGACAGGGGTCCATGAGAAAACAACTTCAGCCAGACAAGTATCGCAAGCCCGGCTTATTAGAAAATGGAAGGTGAGACTGGTTGAATACGTGAATGTGTTAGATGTTGAAGAGGCGCGAAAAGGCGTGATGGACGGATTGCGAGAGGCGGGCCTGGTAGAAGGGCGAGACTACGAAGTGAAGATACTCAATGCGCAAGGCGATATGGCGACGGTAAACAGTTTGATAGATTCCGCCGTGAGCGAAGGCGCCGATTTGTTGATTACACTGTCAACTCCGACGCTTCAAGCAGCTCTGCAACGGGCACGCAATCTGCCAATAGTTTTCACTTACGTCGCCAGCCCGGTTGCCGCCGGAGCCGGGCGAAGCGACGAAGATCACCTGCCCAATGTGACCGGCGTGTATGTTGCTGGCGCTTACGAAGAGATGCTACAAATCATCCGCGAGTGCATCCCGTCAGCGCGCGTTCTGGGGACCCTTTTCGTTCCATCGGAAGTCAACACTGTCTTTCACAAAGACAAGACAGCGGAAGCAGCGCAGAAACTGGGTATGGAATTGGTGGCTGTTGCCGCCAACACCAGCTCTGAAGTCGCTGATGCTGCCGTCGCGCTCTGTAGCAGGAAGCTTGATGCCGTGTGCCAGATTGGGGGGAACCTGACAGCCTCTTCATTTCCCAGCATAGCCCAGGCTGCCAAAAGGGCCAGGCTCCCTGTGTTTGCCTTTTTAAGCTCTCTGGCAAAGCAAGGCGCAAGCGTGGTTGTGTCCAGAGATTATGCGGATGGGGGAAGGGAAGCGGCATTGATGGCAGCAAGAGTTATGCGCGGAGAGTCCCCGGCAAAGATCCCCTTCCAGCCGGTCAAAAAGACCAGATTGATTGTCAATCTGGAAGCCGCTCGCGACTGCGGACTGAAGCTGCCGCAGTCGCTTATAAAACGAGCTGATGAGGTAATCGGGCAATAGCATGGAGATCACAAGAGAGCAATCAGGCGATAGTCTAGAATTAAAGATCAAAGGCCGGTTGGATGGATACTGGGCCGATCATCTGTCAACTACATTAGAAGAAGTTATCCGCGAGGGGGCCCATCAGGTTCGGCTCAATCTCGCGGAGGTGAGCTACCTGAGTTCCGCTGGCATCCGCGTGCTTGTCATGTTCTACAAGCAGTTGAAGAGCATTCAAGGCTCGTTTGCCATTGCCAGTCCATCGGAATCAGTAAGGAAGGTTCTGGAGCTTGCCGGGCTGAGTGCTCTGCTGGTCTCAGGGGCCCCTCCGGCGCAAACCGTGGTGGCCCCCGCAGCGGCGCAGATCAAGCGGCTTGAGCGAGAGTCGGCCATTTTCGAGATATTCCCGGGCGGCGAGAGCGCCCACGCGCTCAAGTGTCGCGTGGTGGGTGAACCGGAATTGCTCGTAGGCTGTCGCTTCCGCCAACCGTCTTGCCGCTCGATTGCATTTCCCGATTCGACCTTCGCCGTCGGCCTAGGGGCATTCGGCAACGATTTTGAAGACTGTCGAGACAGATTTGGCGAGTTTCTGGCCGTCGCCGGAGCAGCGGCCTATCTGCCTACTGATGGAACGAACACGCCTGATTACCTGATTGCGACGCGCGGCTTCGTGCCCGAATTGAAGGTGCTTTACTGTATTGCAGGCGAAGGCCAGTTTGCTCAACTTGCCCGATTTGAAGCTAAGAAGGAGGCCGGCGCAGTTGCTTTAAGCGAAGTCGTAGATGCTTGTCTGGAGATCGGCGCAGCCGATACGGTAGGCATTGTGATGTTGGCAGAATCGGCCGGACTGGTAGGGGCAGCATTGCGTCGCTCGCCTGCGGTTAATGGATCGAAGACTGCGCCTTATGAACATCCTGAGATCAGAGAGTGGCTCTCATTCACAGCCGAGCGGGCGCATGTGAAAAGCCTGGCGCTGGTGGTTGGAGTAGCTGCGAGGAAAGAGCAACAGGCTTTGCTGCCGGTAATCCGCCCGCTGGGAAGGGAACCCTGGCCGGCAGGCCACTTCCATGCGGCAGCGTTCTCTTATCGCCCGTTGAAGAAAGGCGAGATCGATTTGAGGTCGGCAGTCTCTACCGTCTTTGAATCGGCGACTCTTCGAGATGTGCTGCACCTGCTCAATGATGATCGTGAAATCTCCGGGGCCGGGCAGAGCGAATTCTTTCGCGGCGCATGCTGGATTGGACCTGTTGCTGAAGTGATACGTAATGCGTAAGACGTCCGACGTAAGGAACGTCCTACGTCCTACGTCCGACGTAAGGAACGTCCTACGTCCTACGTCAGAACGTCCTACGTCCTACGTCCGCTATACGTTCTACGTTCCAGACGGAAGATTAAACGTCGAACGTCGGCTATACGTTCTACGTTCTACGTTCTACGTTGAAGATTAAGCGTCGAACGTCGGCTATACGTTCTACGTTCTACGTTGAAGATTAAGCGTCGAACGTCGAATGTCGAACGGACATTCTACGTTCTAGACGGAAGATTAAACGTCGAACGTCGAACGTTGCGGAAGATTAAACGTCGAACGTCGAACGTCTGTTCTACGTTCTAGACGGAAGATTAAACGTCGAACGTCGAACGTCGATGGACGTCGGACGTAGGACGTACCGACGTCGGACGTATAAAGGAACTTCTATGACCCTTCTCATCGGAGCATTGACGATTGGCTTGATACTGTCGCTGCTTGCGCTGGGCGTGGTAATCAGCTTTCGCATCTTTCATTTCCCCGACATCACTGCCGACGGGTCGATCACCCTGGGGGCCGCCGTAGCAGCAGTGCTGCTTGTTGCGGGAGTGAATCCGCTGCTTGCCACTGCCGCAGGCTTTGGCAGCGGCATGCTGGCAGGCACGGTTACCGGCATACTTCATACCAGATTCAAAATCCACGGCCTGCTCTCAGGGATACTGGTGATGACGGCGCTCTACTCGGTCAATCTGCACGTCATGGGCAAGAGCAACGTGCCGCTTGCGCGGGAAACCACTCTCGCCAGTTATGCAGAGCGGATAGGGATGCGCATTCTAGGCGGGGCTGCAAGCATAAACATACTGGGATGGGAAGTGGAGGCCCGCGACGCTTTTATGCTGGTAATGGCGCTGATTGCCAGCGCAGTTGTTGGCTGGGCAATGTATCTATTCTTCCGCACCAACCTGGGGACGGCGATGCGCGCTACCGGCGACAATGATCAGATGATTCGCGCTCTGGGGGTCAACAACGGCAACATGCTCATCCTCGGTCTGGCCCTCTCTAATGGGCTGATTGCCCTGTCGGGCGCTCTGCTGGCGCAGTATCAAGGATTCGCCGATGTTCAGATGGGAATCGGCATGGTCGTTTGGGGACTGGCAAGCGTAATCATCGGAGAAGCTCTCACCGGAACGCAACATCTGGGATTGACAATCACCGGCGCAGTTATGGGCTCGGTGTTGTTTCGTCTTCTGATTGCTATTGCGCTCAGGTGGGGCCTCAATCCCAATGATCTGAAGCTTATCACAGCGGTATTCGTGTTTGTGGCGCTGATTCTTCCCAACCTCTTGAGCAAGCTCAAGAGGAGCAACAAACAAGTTGAGGCCCTCTCGACTGAGGCGCAAGAGAGAAAGGCTGGGACTGCTCATGCTTGAGGTTCAAAGCGTCTTCAAAACATTTAATCCTGGGACCCCCAATGAGGTGCGCGCTCTGCGAGGAGTGAACCTCACCGTAGATGATGGGGCATTCGTTGTGATAATTGGCACCAACGGATCGGGGAAATCGACTCTCCTCAATGCTGTCGCTGGCACCTTCTTTGTTGATGCCGGCAAGATTCGCCTGGCCGGATATGATATGACTCGCTGGCCTGAGCATCGTCGGGCGAAGCTGATCGGGCGGGTCTTCCAAAATCCGTTTAGCGGGACGGCGCCCAATATGTCTATCGCCGAAAACCTCGCCCTTGCTGCCAGGCGCGGCCAGCGGCGGGGAATTGGGTGGGCGTTGCAAGCCGATTTGATGAAGGGGTTCAGAGAAGAAGTGCGTCGCTTGAACATGGGGCTTGAAGATAGACTGGACAATGCCATTGGGAGCTTGTCAGGCGGCCAGCGTCAAGCATTGACTCTTCTGATGGCTACCTGGCTCAAACCGAAATTGCTGTTGCTCGATGAGCACACGGCAGCTCTTGATCCTAAGAGCGCCGATCAAGTCATCCGACTGAGCGAAGAAGTGATCTCGCGCGACAGGTTGACTACACTCATGGTCACCCACTCGATGTATCAAGCGGTCAACCTCGGCGACCGGCTCATAATGATGCATCGCGGCCAGATTATTTATGACTTTCGTGGAGCAGAGAAGAGACGGTTGCGCGTTGATGATCTGCTGGCTCGATTTGAAGAGGTGCGGCGCAAAGAGCAGCTTGACGAGACGGCGGCAGAGATGCTCCGCAGAGCTTACGTGTGATAGAAAAGATGAGAGGGAAAGCCACGGCTTTTAAGAAAAATGGGTTCTCAGTTCCATCGCCCGTGCGCCCTCAAAACAATTCAGAAATAAACTTGTTTTGAGCTGCCGCCCCAAAGAAAGGACACAAGACGATGAACCCCTCAAAACAATTCAGAAATAAACTTGTTTTGAGGGCGCACGGGCGATGGAACTGGCTGGCAATCGAACTCATTTGGTCCCAGCCCGGGTTATGGTGCTACAGCCGCTTCCCCGTGGTACGATTTCAAACCAAAAACGGTATAAAGGGTTGGTTCGAGCGCAAATGCTTCGGGCGTAAATGCTTCGGGCGCCAAGCGCCCTCAAAACATCTCTTACTATAATCTGTTATGACGGCTCAAGAACTTCGAGAGTTTTCCGTAGGTCCCCCAGATGCCTCTGTCAGCTTACTATAATCTGTTATGACGGCTCAAGAACTTCGGGCGGTGTTGAGCGCAAGAACTTCGGGTGCCAAGCGCCCTCAACACCGCCCGAAGTTCTTAGGCCCTCAACATCGCCCGAACTAATACTGTATGGAGTTGGGGTACGAACTCATTTTGGTCCCAGCCTGGGTCAGAAGGCAGAAGGCAGAAGTAGGCAGAAGGCAGTGAATGATACCGTTTGGTGTTGGTAATCGAACTCACTTTGGACCAAGCCCAGGTCGTAAGGCACCCCGCGGCCGCTTCCCCGATGGTCCGAGTGCAAACCAAAAACTCGGCATTGCCAAAGAGACCTGGCTGCGCTGAGTTATACGGCCGCTTCCCCGTGGTCTGAGTGCAAACCAAGAACGGTATAACTGCTGCGCCCTCTGTGGTGAGTAGCTCTTTACTCAAGTGAATCTTTCCCACTCAAAAAGATCCGTTCATTGGCAATCACGCAACATCGGCTAAACTTTTTCCACTACTACCGTCGTGTTGTAATCAGGTATTCCGCATTCCGGATCGCAAACGCCGCGCCTGATGAGCACATTGCCTTCGGGCCAGTGAACCTGTAAATTACCGGGGGCAATAGGAGCAATACGACATCGACCGCGCATCCGGCCTACATCATTCTTGATTATTATTGCGTCGCCATCTGTCAGGCCGAGCTTCTGCGCATCTTCCGCGCTCATTAGCACATCATCGCGGTGCGCGCCGGTGAGCGGATCCAGGTCCGCATGAACTATACTGTTGAACTGTTTGCCCCGGCGGGTCGAGAGTCTGAGCTTGCCATCACCGGCTTGCTCTTCGATCTCAATCAAGGAGAACTTTGCTCGTCCATCATCAGTTGCAAAGTGTGGATGCGTTCGGCCATCGGCTCCGCGCGCCTCGCACAACCGTTCGCCGCCCCACTGCACCTGGTCGCCGGCTTTAATTAGATACTGAATGCCGTTATAAACGGGCACTGCGCGCGCAATCTCGTTGCGGATTGATTGCGCCGTTTCAAAATGGATCAGATGAGCCAGTTCCGCCCGCGCTCGTTCCGCTACCTTCATCATTATCTCCCATTCAGGCAGCGCCTCGCCTATCCGGCGACCGGGGATCTCCGGGCTGAACAGGATGCGCCGCTCGGTCGATGTTTCGGTGCCCCCGCCGCGTTGTTCGTAACGAGTCTGGGCCGGGAGCAGCACAACTGTATCGCGCGGTTCGACTAACATCTGTGGAGTTAAGACTATATCTTGATGGACGCGGCAGTGGATGCGCTCTACGCTGCGGCGCACATAGTCAGGCTCAGGCAGCGTCTCAAGGAAGTTGCCCCCAACCTGATAGAACACCTTCGTGTTTCCTTCGTGAGCCGCTTCAATCATCTCAACTGCATTCATCCCGCGCCAGGCGGGGACATCGAACCCCCACATTTGACTGAACTGCATTGCGCTCTCCTGATTGACTGCAATGCCGCCGGGGAACAGATTGGGAACCGCTCCGACTTCCGCGCCGCCCTGCACCCCAGAATGCCCGCGAATTGCCATCAAACCGCATCTCTCTCTCCCAATATAGCCGCGAGCGAGTGCAAGATCGACGATAGCGCGCACGTTGGCTACGCCATCGCGGTGTTGAGTGATTCCCATCGACCAGACGAAGACGGCGGAACGCGATTCGGATAGCATTCGCGCAAATCGCAACATCTCTTCGCGGCTTGCGCCTGCGCTTGTTTCCAGCATCTCCCAGGAGTAGGCCCCCAGCCGAGATTTCAATTGGTCAAATCCCGTTGTGTGCTTCAGAATGAATGATTGGTCAGTCCATCCTTGCTCGATGAGATGTTTGATTACCCCTGCAATGAATGCCTTATCGCCGCCGATGTTGATCTGGAAGAATGCGTCGGCGATCTTGGTCCCAAACAGCGCGCTCTCAGCGACCGAAGGGACCCAGTAACGCTCGAGCCCGGGCTCGCGGTAAGGGTTAATCACTGCGACGCGCGTGCCCTGTTTTTTAGCATAGTAGATGTACTTGATTGTGACCGGCTGGTTGTTGGGCGTGTTGCTGCCGAAGAAGACCAGCAGGTCTGCGCCGATCCAGTCTTTGTATGAGCAGGTCGAAGCCGCCACTCCGAGTGACTGTTTGAGCGCAACGGTAGAAGGCGCATGGCAGACGCGCGATGAGTTGTCGATATTGTTTGTGCCTAAGAACCGAGCGACCTTTTGAGCTACGTAGTAAGTCTCATTAGTAAGCCCGCGCGAGGTCAGATAGAAGCCGATGCGGTGGGGGTCCGCGCTGGCAAATTGATCGGCGATTAGATCAAATGCCTGGTCCCAGGTGATTCGGGTAAATCCTGGCTGGCCGCGACGGCGAATCATCGGATAAGGCAAGCGGCCAAGCTCCCTAAGCTGCGCCGCAGTCATCTGTTCAAGCGCCGCTACTGTTTCCAGGCGCTTGACGTCGAGCGCAGGCATAGTATTGAGCCGCAGCAGATCGAGCCGCACCATACACAGATGCACTCCGTCCATAGTGAAGTCGCGTATCCCTGTGGTGCCTAGTGCGCAGCCATCGCAGACGCCCTGAGTGAGTATTCGCCAGGCGAACGGCAATTGATCGCGGTTGCGCCACAGCGCCTTTGCCATTTCCAGATAGTGATTAGGCTTCACCTGTCCGATTCCGTTCGGGATGAGGCTCACCCAGTTAGATCTGTCCCAACCCGATTTTGACATGTGCTGCTCCTATGAATTACTCCTGTTTATGGAGGATCGTTGCCTGAAATAAATAGTAACAGTTGCGAGTGCATTCTCGCTACTGCTTTACCGTCGAAATGGCTGATTATTGATACTTGCTTTTTCGCGGTGGACATCTACTACATCATTCAGAATGACCGCAAGTCGAAATGGCCGATTATTGATACTTGCTTTTTCGCTGCCCAGTCATGCATCTGATGCTTGATCCACGACCAATTGAACGGATGCGCAAACCAACGATTGTATTTCGGCCAACTGGCCTCGATGTACTCAATCAGATGCTGACGCGATGCTGACTCAAAATGCTTCAGGTATTTGTCGCTGAATGCTCGCAATAGTAATTCGGCTTGGCTCCGGCCAACTCGCGTGCGCGGGTTGGCCGTCAGTCGCTATTTCCTGCAAGTAACGGCGATCTTTTTCGCTCAGTGGGTATTCTCTTGGGTTACGTTCTTTCATCGCGTTCGACTCCTTTCAGGAAAGAAACCTATAACGATGATGGCTGCGCGCATCAATTTGTTCGGAAACTTTCTCTACAGTCCACTAGTTGTATTACTATGCGCTAGGTTTCTATAGATTGCTTTCACGCGGATGCAAGTGCAGAACAACCCACAGCCGCCTCAGGTCGGTAATAAGATTATTATTCTTATGCAGTGCTTCTACTGTTGCCCGTCCAGTTGCCGTGAGCCCGATAATGTGAGTGCCATCTGAATTTAAAGCGACGCAGCCGAAAAGATGGCGAGGCGTCCAGTTGCCGTGAGCCCGATAATGTGAGTGCCATCTTTACTCCAGGCAAAGCACTTTGCCCAATTCTATCGCTTTGGGTGAAATAGCCGCACACGTCGTCCCGTCTTCGGATCGCGAGCAGAGATGCGCTTCCATTTGTGGCCGTTACAGGAGCGACAGCATAAGCATAAATTGTCCAATTCGGATTTGCCTCCGGCTGTTTCAGGAATTATGTGGTCTATCTCAAGTGGGATTCCAAGCAATTTTTCCGGGCTATGACAATAGGCGCAATGAGGCTCTGGAGTTTCTTCACGCAAAGCTTTAAGTAAAGCGCTAAGTGGGGGACTCACTCAGTAACCTGTTTTCACCTCCCGAGCTTTGATTCGTTGATTAAGAATGAAGCGCGCTTTAGCCTTATTGCGGGAGATCCGTAGATATTCTTGCTTGAGTGCTTCCCACTCTTGCTGCTCGCCAGTGCTCAGGCGTCCTTCCGCTTCCTTTCTCAGCAGCGTAGTAAATCGTCGGCGCTGCTTTGGGGGGAGAAAGGCATTGGCAATAGCGTACAGCGCCTCATCATCCAGGAGTGCCCATCCTGCCACATCAGCCGCTATCTCAGGTGGAAGATCATTGAGCGGTGGAGGGATGGCTGTCTCCAGCGCGAGGACAATCGCTTCCCTTACATCACAATTGGCTGATCTTGCTGTTTGTTCTAGCCTCTGATAGAGATCTTCGGGTAGATGTAGCTTCAATTCCATTGCGCCCATAAATTTTGTCCTCGCGAAACTGATTCTACTGGCTCGCCACATTGATGTCAAAAGACGTTCCATCGAAATGCTGCTTCCAAACTATCAGGATGAAGCAGAGCCATGCAGTTGACTTCCACTTCTACAACTATCTTTGCGCCAATTTAATTACAAATCTCAGAGAGCTTCCGTGAATAGAAAGCGATACAACAGGCCGGTATCATCTGCCATTGCGCGCGCAGCTTCAGACAGTGAACTTCGACCTGCAAACGCCTTATGGGTTTCTCTAACAACCCGATCCTAGGATCATTCATCACCGGTGACTCGCATACGAGATCGCTTAATATCGCTCTTTCTTTTCTTCTCATCTAGTCTTCGGCGCCTGGATTGGGCAGTAGGAGCGGTTGGCTTGCGCGGTTTGCGCACCCGCTGGATGGCGGTCAGTTTCTCGGCCATGCGCTTGAACGCAGCTTCTCTATTGGCCGATTGTGAGCGGCGCTCAGTAGCAGTTACTACCAGGCCGGTGGGACGATGAGTGAGTCGCACACCGGTCTCGACCTTGTTGCGGTGTTGCCCTCCTGGGCCCCCTGCTATAAAGAACTCCAATTGGCAATCGCGCTCAAGCGCCTCACGATCTGTCGAGTAAGTAACCATAACCTCTGCCCATCGTCATACTGAAGAGAAGAACTGCCTACATACGTCTGATAACGGCGCAATAATAACCATGCGAAACCCTACCGAGTGTTACTAATGATGTGACTGCCACTTTTCGCCCAATACCTCCGCCAACCTTTGGCTCGTTGCCGTCGAGCACAGATAATGAGCCCCCATCGTAATCTTTCCATCGTCATCCTCAGAAAATACTCTGGGAGCGCCGCGACGAGAGAGGGTGGTACTGCCTTGCCTGCTCAGCCTTGCACTAGGCTGGCAAGGCGGGCCGCTCAAGGAAACGCCATCATTTTAGGCATCCTAAGCCAGACGATCCTCCTTGCACTACCTGGCAAGGTGGGCCGCTCAAGGAAACCAGTGCCCCCAGGCTTTTCATTATTTCTCTCGCGTCGTCGCTGACGACATGAATGACTGCTCTGGGAGCGCAGGCATCCCTGCCTGCTTAGGTTGCACTAGGCTGGCAAGGCGGGCCGCTCAAGGAAACTACTGCCCCCAGGCTTTTCATTATTTCTCTCGCGTCGCACGAGCCGTCTGAAAGACTCCTCTCCTGGGAGCGCCTCTCATCCTTGTCTGCTTAGGTTGCACTAGGCTGGCAAGGCGGGCCGCTCAAGGAAACCAGTGCCCCCAGAATTTTCATTATTTCTCTCGCGTCGTCGCTGATGACATGAAAGACTCCTCAGAAGATTAGTTGGTGAACCGAATAGTATACTATAGGTCTTAAGAAAAATCCTTCTTCAGTTCTGCGAGGCCCGCGCGCCCTCAAAATAAGTTAAATATAGACCTGTTTCGAAGTATTTGCGCTTGAGCCTGCTGCAATAGGTCTATCTTCTTAAGACTAGGTAGCGCCATCCAAATCTTCTGCGATCTGACCGCCGAACGCCTTCGCCCGCCTGCCAACAATTTTTTCCAGACCGCCTCCGGTCTCAGACAAATATGTTCGATATACGTCCGACGTCTGAACGTCCGATGTCCGACGTCGGTTTTGCTTACGGACGTAGGACGTTCTGACGTTTTTAACGTCGAACGTCGAACGTTTCGGGCCGGAAATAGGTCGCTCCGCAAGGAGCCAGGCTCTACCCTCCCCCGCTGCCAACAATTTTTTCCAGACCGGTTCAAATCCCGGAAAAATTTGTGGCACTGCCGCTCAGCACGGGGAGGCGGTTTAATCTCACTTATTCAGGCTAACTCATTCTGTTTGCAGCCGAATAGCGCCTGTGCGGCAGTCCATAGATAGATCATGGCACGAGCCTTGCCCAATTAGCAGGCGAAACGAGCAAGTGCGCTACTCTATGGAGCGCGGCAGCACGGAAGCAGCTTTTGCGTTTGTGGCCGCCGTTATGGCGGAGAGCGAGCCTGGCCTCTATAGGCAAAAAACGGGGGGCGAAAAACAACATTGGGCGATTGCGCTCGAAGGGCCCCTGCTACAGCAGACCGATGGCGAGCAAACAGTGAAACCATTGCCAAGCTACAAACTGGAACCGGTTGCGACTCACTGCCCCTATTGCGCTTTGCAATGCGGGATGGTGATTCACGGCAAACGCGGATTTCCCATCATCAGCCCGAACGAGTTCTTTCCCGTCAACCGGGGTGCACTCTGCATCAAAGGCTGGACGGCAGCAGAGGTCCTCAATCACCCGGAGCGGTTGCTCCGGCCCCTGGCGCGCAATTCGGTGGGCCAGCTCAAACCGGTCTCGTGGGAAGAAGCAATGACGCGCATCGTCGGTGCCATTGAGGACACCCAGAAGAAGCACGGCAGAGATGCCGTCTGTCTGCTCGGCAGTGGGGCCCTGACCAATGAGAAGGCGTACTTGATGGGTAAATTCGCCCGCGTGGCATTGCGCACGGCAAACATTGATTACAACGGGCGGTTTTGCATGTCGAGCGCCGCAGCCGCATCAATCAAGGCATTCGGTATTGATCGCGGCTTGCCGTTCCCCATCGAGGATATTGCTCAGGCGGAACTCATTCTGCTGATAGGCAGCAACCCGGCGGAGACGATGCCCCCATTGATGCAGTTCTTTGAAAAGCAGCGCATCAATGGGGGCCGCCTGATAGTCGTTGATCCGCGACGGTCCGAGACCGCCGCCAAGGCGCTGCTGCATCTGAAGATCACACCCGGCACGGAGACGGCGCTGGCCAACGGCCTGCTGCACCTGCTGATTCGAGATGGCGCAATTGCCGAAGATTACATCCGCAACCGCACGGAAGGCTTTGCCGAGGTCAAAGCTGAAGTCACCACCTACTGGCCGGAGCGCGTTGAACGCATCACCGGCGTGACAGAAGCGCAGATAACGCAGACGGCGAAACTGCTGGCTCAGGCCAATACTGCAATGATCATCTCCGGTCGCGGCTCGGAGCAGCAATCACAGGGCGTCAATAACACACTCGCCTGGATCAACCTGGCGCTGGCCCTCGGACTGGTAGGCAAGCCCTACAGCGGATTCGGCACGCTCACCGGGCAGGGCAATGGGCAGGGCGGACGCGAGCACGGGCAGAAAGCAGATCAGTTGCCGGGCTACCGCAAAATTGATGACAGCCAAGCGCGCCGACTTGTGGCAGCGGTCTGGGGCGTAGATGAAGCAGAGATTCCCGGCCCCGGCCGATCTGCTTATGAACTGATTGGCGCGCTTGGCTCCGAGATTAAGACTCTACTCGCCTTCGCATTCAACTTTGTGGTCTCTGCGCCAGATGCCAATGTAGTGAAAGAACGCATCGGCCAACTCGATTTCTTCTGCGTCTCGGATTTCTTCCTCTCTGAAACAGCGCAGCTCGCGGATGTGGTGCTGCCTGCGGCGCAGTGGGCCGAAGAAGAGGGCACAATGACCAATCTGGAAGGGCGCGTCATCCACCGTCGCCGCGTGCTACGACCGCCGGCAGAAGCGCGAAGCGACCTGGAGGTGTTGTGCGAGCTGGCCGAGCGCCTGGGGCGCGGAGAGTACTTCAACTACGCGAGCGTCGAACAGGTATTCCAGGAACTGGCCCGCGCTACCGCCGGCGGTGTAGCAGATTATTCCGGCATTACCTACGATCGTATCGATCAGTTGCAGGGCGTCTACTGGCCCTGCCCGTCGGCTGATCATCCCGGCACGCCGCGCCTGTTTCGTCATTCGTTCCCTACGCCGAGCGGCAGAGCGAAATTTCACGTCGTGCGCCACACTCGCGCAGCCGAAGAACCGGATGCAGACTATCCCTACTTCCTGACGACCGGGCGCGTGCTGGCTCATTACCAATCGGGCACGCAGACGCGGCGCATCGAGAAGTTGCAGAAGATGGTTGCCGACGCTACAGCCGAGATCAATCCCAATGTGGCGAAGCGGCACGGCCTGGCCGAAGGGGACATCGTTACACTGGCGACGCGCCGCGGCGCAGCCAAGTTTCGCGTGAAGTTGAGCAGCGGTCTTCGTGAAGACACGATCTTTGTCCCTTTTCACTGGGGCGGCGAGAATTCGGCCAACGCATTGACCAACGCGGCGCTTGACCCAACGAGCCGCATGCCGGAATTCAAAGTCTGCGCAGTGCGAATAGAAGGTGTGTCTAAAAAGGGGCTGGATTATGGCAACAGAAACACGACGTTCGACGTTCGACGTTCGACGTTCGACGCTTAATCTTCAACGTAGAACGTAGAACGTAGAACGTAGAACGTAGCCCTCTGTGGCTACTTTTTAGCTGGAGAAGGGAATGGCAGCAAAACAGAGATTAGTAGTCATCGGGAATGGCATGGCAGGCGCGCGCTTTGTCGAAGACCTGCTCGCGCGCGGCGGTGGCAATCAGTTCGAGATCGTAATGTTCGGCGACGAGCCGTATGGCAACTACAACCGCATCCTGCTTTCAGGCGTACTTTCAGGCACACGTCAAGCGCAGGACATCTTCATTAATCCGCTGGCGTGGTATCGGGAAAACAACATCAAATTGCACGCCGGAGCGCGCGTCGAGCGCATTGACCGCGCGGCAAAACAGGTGATCGGCGCAGGCATTGTGGAGCGCTACGACAAGCTGGTGATCGCAACCGGCAGTTCCCCTTATGTGCCCCCAATTGAAGGGTTGTATCGCAGCTTCGACGATGACGGGGCAGAGGGATGCGGAGACGCCTTCGACACTGCCGCAGACGCGCCGACAGAAACGTCCTATGTCGGAACGTCAGAACGTCCGACGTCCGCAACGTCCGACGTCGGACGTAAGACGTACAGACATCGGACGTTCAAAGACGGCGTCTTCGTCTTCCGCACTCTCGATGATTGCGCCGGTATTGCCAGCTATGCTGAGCGGGGAGGGCGCGCCGCCGTGATCGGCGGTGGATTGCTGGGCCTGGAAGCGGCGCGCGGGCTGCTCAATCGCGGGCTGGAGACGCACGTCGTGCACCTGATGAGCTATCTGATGGAAGTCCAGCTTGACGAGCAAGCAGGGAGAATGTTGAAGCGCTCGATAGAACGGATGGGAATAACGGTGCACCTGGGAAAAGCCACAACAGCGATTCTCGGCCATCGGCGCGTCACCGGCTTGCAATTCAAAGATGGCTCCCGGCTGGATTGCGAAATGGTGGTGATTTCAGCCGGCGTTCGCCCTAACACGCAACTGGCGAAAGAGGCTGCGTTAAAGGTCGAACGCGGCATTGTTGTGGATGACACAATGACGACCAGCGATGCGGATATATTTGCTGTGGGCGAGTGCGCGCAGCATCGCGGGATGACCTACGGCCTGGTGGCCCCCCTGTGGGAGCAGACCGCTGTGCTCGCCAATCGCCTGACCGGGCACCACGCCGACGCTGTTTACACAGGCTCGAAGCTCTCGACCAGGCTCAAGGTAATGGGTATTGAGCTGGCAGTGATGGGCGCGAAGGAAGCCGAACGCGAAGATACGGAAGTTGTGCTCTACAGCGAACCATCGCGCGGCATCTACAAGAAACTCATTGTGCGCGAAGGGCGATTGCTGGGCGCGATACTGCTCGGCGATACATCAACGGCAGCCAGGTTGTTGCAGGCGTTTGATCGCGCTGCGCTCTTGCCTGACAACCGCGCAGAGCTGCTCTTCCCCCTGGCGGATGAAACCGGGTCGCAATCGGTCATCGATCTGCCGCACGAAGCGCAGGTCTGCAACTGCAACGGCGTTTCAAAAGGCGCAATCATCAACGCTGTGAAAGGCGGGTGCACCTCGCTCAAGAAGCTCTGCGATTCGACGCGGGCGGGCACAGGCTGTGGCGCCTGCAAACCGCTGGTCGAAGAGCTGCTGCAACTGGCAGCGGGCGAGCGGCGCGCCGAGGAGCCATCGGCGCATTACTACGTGCCGGGGGTGCCCCTTGCCAAACCTGACCTCATTGCCGCGATCAAAGCCAGGGGGCTCAAGAGCGTCTCCGCCGTCTTCGCCGAACTGGCCGGTGGCCATGAGGACCCTGACAGCAAGGCCGGACTCGCTTCGCTGCTGAAAACTATCTGGGGCGCGGAATATGTGGACGAGCGCGATGCGCGCTTCATCAATGATCGTGTCCATGCCAACATTCAGAAGGATCGCACCTTCAGCGTTGTGCCGCGCATCTACGGCGGGGTGACCTCGCCCGCTCAGTTGCGGCGCATCGCCGATGTGGCCGAGAAATACAACGTGCCGATGGTCAAGATCACCGGCGGCCAGCGCATCGATCTGCTTGGCATCAAGAAAGAGGACCTGCCCGGCGTCTGGCGCGACCTGGGCATGCCTTCGGGGCACGCCTACACGAAAGCGTTCCGCACATGCAAAACCTGCGTCGGCACGGATTTCTGTCGCTTCGGCGTCGGCGACTCGATTGCGCTCGGCATTAAAATCGAAAAGCGGTTTCAGGGCATCGAGTTCCCCCACAAACTGAAGATGGCGGTGGCAGGTTGCCCGCGCAACTGCTCCGAAGCGACGACCAAAGACATCGGCGCAGTCGCTATTGAAGGCGGCAGATGGGAGATTGTCGTGGGCGGCGCAGCCGGCTCGAAGGTGCGCAAGGCCGATCTGCTCCTCACGGTGGAGACGCACGAAGAGGCGCTCAAATACATCGGGCGGTTCATGCAGTATTACCGCGAACAGGCGAAGTATATGGAGCGCACCTACGATACGGTCGAGCGCCTCGGTATTGAGAAGATTCGCCGGGTGATCGTGGATGACAGCGAAGGCATCGCAGCGCGGCTTGATGCCGATATTCAAGCTGCTGTGGATGCCTACGTTGATCCATGGCAGGAGGCAGTTCAGCCGAAGCACCAGTCGCAGTTCATCAATGTAATCTCTTCGCTGTCGCGCGTTGAGATGAAATGACGGACGTTCTACGTTCTACGTCGGTACGTCCTACGTCTATATGTCCTACGTCCTACGTCAAAAGCAGACCGAGGTCGGACGTCGGACATCGGACGTGGCGACGTCGGACGTTCCTTACTGCTCAGCCAAGAAACACCCATAGACCTTAAGAAAAATTGCGGTAGGTTCGGGCGGTTTTGCGGGCGTTGCACGAGCGGAAGTATCTGCGAGCAGAAGTATTTGCGCCCGAAGTATTTGCGGGCAGAGGTTCTTTTTAGAATTGTTTTGAGGGCGCTTGGTGCCCGAGCCTTTGCTGGCGGTTTTGCGGGCGTTGCACGAGTGGAAGTTGTTGCGCCCGATCTTTTTTAGTTCGGGCGCCAAGCGCCCTCAAAACAGAATTGTTTGTGGGCGGTTTTGCGGGCGTTGCACGAGTGGAAGTTGTTGCGCCCGAACCAATCTTTTTTAGTTCGGGCGCCAAGCGCCCTCAAAACGGAATTGTTTGTGGGCGGTTTTGCGGGCGTTGCACGAGCGGAAGTATTTACGCCCGAAGTATTTGCGAGCGGAAGTTGTTGCGCTCGAACCAATCTTTTTAGTTCGGGCGCCAAGCGCCCGCAAAACAATTCTAAAAATAAACTTGTTTTGAGGGCGTTGCACGCCCGAAAATAAACTTGTTTTGAGGGCATTGCACGCCCGAAAATGAACTTGTTTTGCGGGCGTTGCACGAGTGGAAGTTGTTGCGCCCGAACCAATCTTTTTTAGTTCGGGCGCCAAGCGCCCTCAAAACAGAATTGTTTGTGGGCGGTTTTGCGGGCGTTGCACGAGTGGAAGTATCTGCGAGCGGAAGTTGTTGCGCCCGAA
>Ga0073934_10002300_pt1 | contig 40643 bp, 39 predicted proteins | sample LarsenN4metaG_FD_76834 | JGI IMG/M metagenome (GOLD analysis project Ga0073934, IMG submission 76834) | Hot spring sediment bacterial and archeal communities from British Columbia, Canada, to study Microbial Dark Matter (Phase II) - Larsen... ...
CGCGCGGCCGCGCCGCAAGGTGAGCGCGGTCCACAAGAACACGGTATACCGCATGGGCGACGGCCTCTTCGCCGACGAGTGCCGCGAAGTCGCCGCCCGCTATCCCGACCGCGCCTCCCTCATCCCTCAACGAGTTATCAGTCACTCGGGTTTGATCCCCGCCAGCCTAACAACCTCGCCCCACTTCTTGAGCTCGGACTTCATGTAGGCTACGAACTCTTCGGGACTGGAGGGCGTCGGGACGGTGCCGTCCGCCAGCATCCGGTTTATCACGTCCTTCTGGTTGAGCGTGGCGACGATTTCCTTGTTGAGCCGCAGCACGATGTCCCGGGGCATGTTGGCGGGACCGATCATGCCGGCCCACGCATAAGCTTCATATCCGGGCAGGCCGGCTTCGGCTATCGTCGGGAACTCTGGCAGCGACGGGACGCGCTTGGCGTTCCCTATCCCCAGCGCCCGGACGCGGCCGGCTCGCACGTGCCCGAGTATCGGCGGGATGCTGGCGTAGAGGATCGGGGCTTCTCCGGATATCACGGACACGACCGAAGGGGCCATTCCCTTGTAGTGAACAGCCAGTATCTTCACCTTGGCCATGGAGTTGAACAGTTCTCCGGCGAGATGCGACGAATTGCCGGCCCCGGGCGAGGCATAGGTAACCTCACCGGGCCTTGCTCTGGCGAGCGCGATGAGTTCCTTGACGCTTTTGACCGGCAGCGAGGGATGCGTGACCAGCAACAGCGGGAAATTCACCATGTTGGCGATCTGGGTGAAGTCTTTCAGCGTGTCGTGGGGCAGCTTGGCGTATATGAACGGATTGACCGCCAGAGGGCCGGCGGAAGCAGCGGCGATGGTGTAGCCGTCCGGGGGCGCCGCTTTCAGCACCTCGAGCCCGAGAATGGCGTTCGCGCCCGCGCGGTTCTCGACGAAGACTTGCTGGCCGAGGCGCTCGGAGAGGCCCTTGCCCACGATCCGCCCGATGTAATCCACCCCGCCGCCGGCCGGAAACGGGACGATGATCCGGATCGGTTTGCTCGGATACGCCTGCGCAGACACCGCGGCAGCCTGCAAGCTCAGCGCACCCAGAACGAGCGCGCCGATGATGGTCCTGGTTTCCATCGTCTCCTCCCGTTGTGTTTCAGGGCAGAGCCAGTATACTTCCCGCCCTGCGCGGTGACCAGTGACCGGTGAGCGGTGAACCGTGATCGCCAACAAAGAAAAACGGGTCTGTGATCGTGTTGCTTCGCTCACCTTACCGCTCAGCGCTCACCCCGAGGAGAGGAGGCTGGGAGTGTTGAAAATCGGGATCCTGCCGGGCGACGACATCGGCCCCGAGGTCGTGCCCGAGGCGGTCAAGGTGATGAAAGCCGCCGCCGCGAGGACCGGGCTCGAAGTGCAGTGGAGCGAGCACCCGATCGGCCGGCGCGGCCACGAGCTGCACGGGCATACTTTCCCGCAGGTGACGGCGGCGGCGCTCGAAAAGCTCGACGGGTGGCTGCTCGGCCCGATCGGGCACAACGCCTACCCGCGCGACGACCCGACCTGGATCATGCCGCCGGTGCGCAAACGCTTCGAGCTCTTCGCCAGCGTCAAGCCGGTGCGCTCGTATCCCAATATCAGATCGGTGCACAAGGACGTGGACATCGTGTTCCTGCGCGAGGTGACCGAGGGCATGCAGTCCTCCGACACGGTCGTCGCCGGCAGCGGCGAGTTCCGGCCGAATGACGAGATCACGATCGCCTCGCGCGTGATCACGCGGCGGGGATCGAGCCGCGTCGCGCGCGCGGCCTTCCGGATCGCGCGCACGCGCAGGCGGCGGAAGGTAACGGCGGTGCACAAGGAGCCGGTGTACCGCCTCGCGTGCGGGATGTTCGCCGAGGAGTGCCGCAGGGTGGCAAAGGAATTCCCGGACGTGCAGCTGGAGGAGGTGCTGGTGGACGGCTTCGCGATGAAGCTGGTCATGGCGCCGCAGCAGTACGACGTCGTGGTGACGACCAACCAGTTCGGCGACATCCTGACCGACGAGGGCGCGGGGCTGGTCGGCGGGCTGGGGCTTGCCCCGGGCCTTTGCATTGGCGAGCGCCAGGCGATGGCGCAGGCGACGCACGGCTCGGCACCCGACATCGCGGGCAAGGGCATCGCCAATCCCTACGCGCTGATCGTGTCGGGCAAGATGCTCCTCGAGTGGCTCGGCCGCAACCGCGGCGAGGCGAAGGCGGTGGAGGCGGCGCGCAGGATCGAGGCCGCGGTGGACAGCGTAATCGCCGAGGGAAAGCACCTCACGCGGGATCTCGGCGGGAGCGCGAGCACGACGGAGATGGGCGATGCCGTAGCTGCCGCTCTTCAAGGAACTGGTGACGGGAACGGGTGACGGGAGAAGGCGATGAAGGATGGTGACAGCGGGAAGTGACCTGTTTTTCGTCGCTGTTGCTCGTCACTATCATTCGTCACCCGTTCTCGTCGCTCTTTGTCCGGCTGGCGCGCGGGCTCTCGGGTTAGTGGACGTTCGGAGAGAAAGATGGTTTTGAAAATCGGAATCTTGCAGGGTGACGACATCGGGCTGGAAGTCGTGCCCGAGTGCGTCAAGGTGATGAAGGCGGCCGCGGCGAAGACCGGGCTCGCGGTCGAATGGCAGGAGCTGCTGACGGGGGTGAGGGCGCACGAGAAGCTGGGCCACACCTGGCCCCGGAGCACGGCGGACGCGCTCTTCAAGCTCGACGGCTGGGTGTTCGGACCCCACGGCCACGACGCCTACCCGAAGAACGACCCGACCTGGATCAACCCGCCGGTGCGCAAGAAGTTCGAGATGTACGCGAACGTGAAGCCCGTGAAGTCGTACCCCAACATCTCCTCGGTGCACAAGAACGTGGACATCGTCTTCCTGCGCGAGACCACCGAGGGCATGCTGACGCCGGGCACCGTCGTCGCGGGGAGCGGCGAGTTCCGCCCGAACGACGACATTTCGATCGGCATGCGGGTGATCACCCGCCGCGGCGCGAGCCGCGTCGCGCGCGCGGCCTTCGAGATCGCGCGCACGCGGGAGCGCAAGCTCGTCACCTCGGTGCACAAGGCGTCGGTCTACAAGCTCTGCTGCGGCATGTTCGCCGAGGAGTGCCGCAAAGTGGCGAAGGAGTTTCCGGACGTGAGGCTGGAGGAAATCCTGGTGGACGGCTTCGCGATGAAGCTCGTGATGAACCCGCAGCGCTTCGACGTGGTGGTCACGACCAACCAGTTCGGCGATATCCTGACCGACGAGGGCGCGGGGCTGGTCGGCGGGCTGGGGCTCGCGCCGGGGCTGGTGATGGGCGAGCAGTATGCGATGGCGCAGGCGACGCACGGCTCGGCGCCCGACATCGCGGGCAAGGGGATCGCCAACCCCTACGCGATGATCATGTCGGGCAAGATGCTCTATGAATGGCTTGGGCGGAAGAAGAACGAGCCGAAGGCGCTCGCGGCCGCGCAGCGGATCGAGGCGGCGGTTGAGAAGGTGATTGCCGAAGCGAAAAGCCTCACGCCGGACCTTGGCGGCAAGGCGAGCACGGCGCAAATGGGCGACGCGATCGCCGCGCTGGTGTAATCAGTAAATGGGGTCTGACGCCAGAGTAAATGGGGTCTGACCCCATTTTTCGTCGCCTGCCCGAGGCTTCTCGGCGTCCTCCGCGTCCTCCGCGTCCTCGGCGCTGAGAGGTGATCTTCCTGGCTCAGAGCCGCACGCCCCCGGGCAGCGCGCGGAAGATGACCGGCATGATCCCGGTCTCCGTCACGTTTCCGTCCCGCCCTTTCTGGAACAGCATCAGTACTTGAGGACCCCGGGCAGGTCCGACCGGGGCGATCAGGCGTCCGCCCGGCTTGACCTGCGACAGGAGCGCGGAGGACACCTCGGGGATCGCCATGCGGACGAGAATGGCGTCGTAGGGAGCGCCCGGCCGCCAGCCGTAATAGCCGTCCGCGACGTGGATCGGGATGCGGCCGTAGCCCAGCCGCTCGAGCGTGCGCTTCGCGGCCTTCGCGACTTCGGCGTGGAACTCGACGCTCGCTACCTCGGGCGTCATCTCCGCGAGGATCGCGGTGTGATAGCCGCCGCCGACGCCGACTTCGAGCACTTTCTCCCCGCGCTTGATCTTGAGCAGATCGGTCATCACCGCAACGAGCGAAGGCTGCGAGAGGGTCGCGTCGGGTCCGACGGGAAGCGGCCGGTCGAGGTAGGCATACGGGCGAAGCTCTGGCGGCGCGAACTCGTGGCGCGGCACCTTGCCCATGGCCTCGATCACGCGCCGGTCGATCGCCGGCCCGCCGCTCAGCTCGCGTTGCCGGTTTACCACCTTCTCGATTGCCTCGGCGAGGAGCCGGCGCATCTCGCCGAACTCGGGCGGCTCCTGGGCGAGGGCTGCGCAAGCGAGCCCCAGGGTGAAGGCGGCAACGATGTGTCGGAACCGGAAGGCCATGAGGATCGATGCGGGTTGCGCGATACGAGACACGCACTGCGACATGTCTGAAGTTTATCCCGTATCGCGGATCACGGATCCCGTATCACGGACCGCGGGTCACGCGGCGCGGCGTGCCGCAGCCGCCCCCGCGCGGGCCTTGGCGAGCAGACCGGCGGCTTCGAGATCGGCGCGCATCTCCCTCTTCGCCTCGTCGGTCATCTCGCTGCAGGGCGCGCGCACCGGGCCTCCCGCCATCCCGATCAGCTCCATCCAGTATTTCTGCTCGGCAATGGCCATGCGGGCCCCCGCGCTGCCGTAGCCGGGAATCCATTTCGCCAGCACCGAGCGCAGCGGATTGAGGCTGCGGCAAATCTCGGTCGCCCGGTCCATGTCGCCGGCGAGCGCGGCGCGGTAGTAGTCGTTGACCGGCGTGTAGCCGGGCACCTGGTAGAGATGCGGGCAGTAATTGAGCAGCCAGCGGTCGCCGCACACCGCGACGTTGTACAGAAACGGCGCCTCATCGGCGACGCTCACTTGCATTTCCGCGCCGATCGCATCGCGCAGCGCGGTGGTGGGCTGGGGTTTCGACACGCCCTGCTTGAAGCCGCAGATATTGGGGATGGTCGCGAGCCGTTTCGCGAGCCGCGGCGAGATCGGATAAGTGGACTCGGTGTTGAACAGAATGATCCCGATGTCCACGCGCTCTGCGACGAACCGGTAGTACTCGTAGACGGCATCGTCGCTGCGCGCGGCGACATAGGGCGTCAGGATGATGACGAAATCGATGCCGATCGCCTGGGCATGCTGCGCGAGTTTCACCGCCTCGTAGGGATTCTGGTGGTGGCAGCCCGCGATGAGTGGTACGCGTCCCTTCGCGACCTCGACGTTGATTTCCGCGACGCGCGTCCGCTCGTCGTTATCCATGGACCAGAACTCGCCGACGTTGCCGATGCAGTAGTGGCCTTCGAGCTGCAATTTCGAGATGCAATGCTCGAGATTGGCCGCTATCCCGGCCTCGTCGATCCGGTGGTCGGCGGTGAAGTTCGTGGGCAGCGCGGTCCACACGCCTTTCAGGACCGTCTTCGCGTACTCCTTCGCCTCGTGCTTGCGGTATTTCATGGGAGCCTCCGCCTGTGCCGCGGGATCGTCGAGCCGCGATCTCGCGAGGAAAGCTTAGCACAGCGGCGCCGTGAGCGAGTGAACGGGCGGGTGAGTGAACGCCCGGATTCCACCATCCGGACGGAATTATGGAGTCGGGTTCACGTTTCCCCATTTCGCCGCAAAAAAAGTGGACCCGACCCCATTCATACGACAGCGTTCCCCGGCTCGCTAGCTCTGATGGGGCGCTATAATTCGTTCGTAGGCGGTTCGTTCAAAGAACGAGGACGAGGCTCGGGGAATGAAGCAATGGATCATCGCCTGCTGCGCGGCGGTCATCGCGTTGTCGCCCGCCGCGGCGACGGGGCAGAAGAAGGCTCCGAGAACGGCCGCGCCCAGGGTCGAAAAGCTCGCCTGCCGGCTCGGCGACGAGGACCGGCATGCGCGCATCGCGGTCGAGCTCCTGAACGGCAAGATCAACCGCTTCGCGTACTACAGCAAGTGGAAACCGCGCACCTGCTCGATGGAGGTGGTGCGCGATGACGCCTACAGCCAATGGGAGGACACCGGCAGCGTGACGGTCGTCACCCTGATCGAGGAGAAGGGCGCTTTTCTCATCGACCGCGAGCGCAACAGGTTCCACTTCATTTTCCGGAACGTCGACCGCATGCGCTATTGCGGGATGGACGGCAAGATCAACGGCAGCCTCACGATCTGGAAGGGCCGTCCCCAGTGCGCCGTGCAGGGCGTGATGGACGAGGAAGGGTAGCCGGCGCGGGCCATGGTATCGGCGGAGCTGGTCCGGAGCTGCCCGCTGTTCGCCGGGATCAACACGGGGGACCTGGAAGCCTTCGTCGGCATCTTCGAGCAGGTCCGCTTTGATGCGGAGGCGTATCTCACGCGCCAGGGCCAGCCGGCCGACCACGCCCTGATCATCGAGTCGGGCAATGCGGACGTCGTGACGGCGCTGCCCGGCGGCGGCGAGGCGACGGTCGCGAGGCTCGGTCCCGGCAGCGTGCTGGGCGAGATGGCGTTGCTCGAGGCCGGCATGCGCTCGGCGACCGTGGTGGCCCGCACGCCGCTTTCCGCCTGCCGCATCGAGCGCGACGGCTTCCGCCTGCTGCTCGCGCGGCGCAACGACGCGGCGTTCCGCATCCAGCATCGCATCACGCTGACGCTGTGCAAGCGGCTGCGCGAGCTCAACGCGCGGATCCTCGCCTGCGATGCGCCGGAAAACACGGCGCCGGCGCTGTCCAGGGCGCGCGTGCACAGCGGCGCAAGCCGCGGCGCGTGCTCGTTCGACTACAAGGCCTTTCTTCCGTTGCTGCCGGTCTTCCGCCGCTTCGGCAAGAACGAGATCGAAGCGTTTGCCGCGCGGGCGCCGGCCATGGAGCTTGCGCGCGGCGTAACGATCTTCGAACAGGGCGCGCCGAGCGCCGCCTGCTATGTCGTCGTGCGCGGCGCGGTCGAGGTGAGCAGCGCCCGCAACGGCCGGCGCCACCGCATCGGCGTCATCGGACCGGGGCAACTGTGCGGCCACATGGGGTTGATCGACGGCTCGAAGCACAGCACGACGGCCGTGGCGAGGGAACCGACCGTGCTGCTGGAGCTTTCCAGCCAGTCCTTCGGCGAGTTGTACGACGGGCGCGACCCTTTCGCGGCGAAATTCCAGGACGCGATCAACCAGAACCTGCTGCAGGCGCTCGCGCGGACCAACAACCACCTGACGCGTCTCATCAGCCAGGCGCGCATCCGCGGCGGGAGCGCTGAGCGCAAGGAGGCCGACGAACTGCAGCGCGCCCTCTCGACCCAGGACTGCCGCGCCGCGTAGCGACCGGTGACCAGTGGCCGAAAGAACTACAAGGGCCCAAAAGCTGGTGATGAATTAACGTGTTGTTCTGCGGCGGGCCAATACGGCACCGGAACTGGCACCGCGTTTACGGCCCGCCCCGGTAACAAAGAGCTCCGCGGCGTGTATTTAGAGTGGGGGCTCGCGCCGACTCGTGTGCCAGAACGCAAGAACTTCGAGAGCATTGCCCGATACGCGGTAATACACGTAGTAGCGAATCCGGGAAAGCGTGACGCGACGCACCCCCCTCCAGGGTCGCGCCGCGTGCGCGTGCACCAATGCCGGGTTCCACAGACAGGAGACCAAGGACGCGATCGAGATCCTGACGCACTGCACCCGGCGCGAGCGGCCGGTTCTGCGCCCACCACGCGGCCGCCTCCTCGATTTGCGCTTGAGCCTCGCGGGAGACCTCGATCTGGAGCGGCGAAGTCACCCGAAGCGGCGCAACTGCTCCCGGAGTTGTTCCCAGGAGACGATCTCGCCGCGCTCAGCCTGGGCGATGGCAGCAAGCAGCGCCTGCTCTTCCTCAGGTGAGACGTCAAAGGTCTCGTCGCCTTCGCGGGCAACCACCGTAACCACCGAACCTTCCGCCAAGGCTTCTCCCTCCAGAACGACTTTTCCGCCGACGATTTTTCCGGTTGCGACCTTCATGCTGGATATCCTACTCCATCAGAAAAGCGCGCGCATCATGCCGCCGAACGCCGCGCATCACCGGCTGGATAAATGGCTCAGTGTAACTTTTTCGTGGCGCGAGCTTTCCGCTTGATGGAAATCTTACACTGACCCTCACGTCACCGGCGTACGCCAGCAGGCTGGCGTACGTCCGCGTGGACGCAGTTAGACGGAAGCATCCTTGAATGCTCGGAGCACGGCGTTCATCTTGGTTTGATAACCAGGACCTTGAGCCCTGAACCATTCGAGGACGTCCGCGTCCACGCGCAGCGAAATCGAGGTCTTCCCGGAAACTGGCTTCAGGCCCCGACGCACGATTCCGCGCACGATATGGCGTACGTCGGCCTCGGGATGCTCGGCGGATAGCGCGATGTCCTTGTCTCTCATGCGCCGGACACGCACCAGGTCGGTCTTAGAGGTTCTCAAAGAGGATTGTCGTCTCACGTCTTGTCGCCTTTCGGAAAGAAATGATGTGTATGCGGCCCTTGGTCTCCGTGTGGACGATGGAGACGGGGATGCCCTCGAACAGCCCCAGCGTCACCAATCGCTGTTCTCCGTAACGGAAACGATCGTCCTCGTAGGAGAATGTGGGGCCATTGAAAACCTGGTCGGCGTCCACGAAGTCGAGGCCGTGGTCCTTCAGGTTCCGCTTGCGCTTCGCCTCGCTCCACGTGAACCGCATGGCCTAGTGTATAGGCGATATGTATATACGTCAAGCGGCTGGAATGCTGCCGTGTAACTTCCAATAATTGGCAAAACCGCTGGATATTATGATCGGCTGCCTGCCGATCACATGTGAATCAGGCGGTCAGGCGGCTGCTGCAAATATGCGTTGTGGATATCAAGCAGCCCGAGGACCAACGTGCTGATTCCGTGCAGTAATTTGACCGATGAGAGGACGAAGCTAAGGCAGAAGGCAGTGCGGGGGCTCCAGCATTTCCCACCGTCCCGCGTTTATCGTCGTCTACGCCGTACCCGCTTTCAGCGCGTACTCGAGTTCGCCCAGCAGACCAAGCCTTCCGGCCCACGATCGCAGATAGCCCACGTCGAGCGCGTCCTTCTGCCGTGCGACGATTCCGGCCACATCGACGAAGTCCTGATCCCGACCTGCCCGAAGCTTTAGCAGCATCAAGTCTTCCGGGCTCGCAACCTCGATAGTCACGTTTTCGATTGCCATGGTGCGCCGCCGGGCAAGAGCTTCCCGGTGGAAAGCATCCTGCGCGTGCAGCAGGTCGACCGGATGCGGACCGAACCGAAAGCGCGTGACGCTCTCCTTGGCCAGCGGATTGAGATCGGCCCAGCGGCGGTCCGGCTCAAACCCCGCGGTTGACAGCGATGCGGTCAGGGCATCGCGGCGCTCGTGATCGAGCAGGATCAGGAAGTCGATGTCCTGGGTCGCCCTGACCGCACCCCACACGCCGAGCGCCAGCGCCCCGATCAGGCAGTATGCGGGCGCAGGTTCGGGTAGCGCTCGCACGAACGCGGAAAGCGCCGCAAAGAGCTCCGGCGGTCGTGCGGTCTCAACCATTGCCCCGGATGGCCGCCTGCCGCCGGCGCAGCCGCTGGCCGACCCGCTCCCACTGCATGCGGAACTCGTAGAGCATCTCCTCGAGTTCCTCCGGGGACGCGTCCGGGTGCCGGGACCGTACTCCTTCGAGCGCCAGTCGGCGCATGTCGTCGCACCATCGGCATGCAGCAAGCAGCCGGCGGCCGAGCTCCTCGGGCGAGTTTGGGTCGGTGCGTTGCTGCTCCATGGCGGTCATCTTAACAAACCGGCGAGCGCCAGCCCGGGTTTCAGCTTTGATGGGGGGACACGATCGGCTTCAAAACGCACGACGTTCATCCTTGACCTCCTCTAGTTACCAGGCACGCAGTATCGGTCACGCCTCACCAGTCACGCCTCACCAGTCACGAGTCACCGGTCACAAGGTCGGACAACTAGTCGAGATAACGTATCTCGACGGTCGGCCGACCGCTCCGAGTATCGGCGTAGATCATCGAATACTCGGGCACCTCGAGCCAGGTCGAGGTGTCGCGCGTGAGCGGCTCGGAGGCGATCATGATCGAGTCTGCGGTGTCGGCCCCGCCGATCATCTTCCACTCCCCGTCGTAGTAGCCGTACTCGCGCCCCGAGGTGTACCACAGGCTGTAATACGTGAAGTTCGCTTCGATCACGCGCGCCGGATCGTCGGTGCGGTAGCAGCCGAAGTCGAAGCAGTACCGGGCCGCCACGATCTCGCGGCCGGTCGTGATGAAGAGGTTGACCGGCGACGAAGTGGCAATCCCGAGGTGCGCGCGGGTCTTGCGAATGATGGCGAGCGTTTTCTCCAACGCGCGCGCGATCTCGTCCACGGTCACGTAGCGCGACGGGTTCTCGAGATGCGAGACGAGCAGCGCATAGATCCATTCGCTGTCCGTGGTGCCGTTGATCATCTTCGCGAACTCGGGCCGGACGTGCTCGGCGAGGAGCGGCTTCATGTCGCTCATGCGCACGAGATCCCCGTTGTGCGCGAGGGCAAGGCGCACGCCGGGAAACTGGAAGGGGTGCACGTTCTGCAGCGAGATCTCGACGGCCGTGCTGTATTCGACGCCGCGCACGTGCGCGAGCACGCAGGTCGCGCGGATCTTTTCGGCGAGCGACTTGAGATTGCGGTCGAATACGGGCAGCGCAGTCGAGGCGTAGCTGAAGGGCTTGTCCGGCTCATGGGAGTTGCGGTCCCACGCCTTCAGCCCGAAGCCCGCGAGATTGAGCAGGTGCAGCATCTTGGGCATGAACGTCTGTTTGACCAGCGCGCTGTCCGGCTGGTAGAGGAGGTTATCGAGCAGCACCGGCTGCCCCAGGTAGGCCAGGGCTCGACACATTGTTGTCAGGTGACGAACGGCGAACGGGAGTGACGAATGATGGTGACCCCTAAAGACGACCGCAGTCGATTTCTTTCAAAAGCCTCGCCGCCAAGGACGCTGATCCGCACCAGTTTTCGGAAGGTTTGTCCTGACACGCGGCGTGGGCGTTTCGGAGGCCCCTATTTGGCAGGAACAGCTTCCCGGTACTGGTCGTAGACCACGCCCCCGGCGTAGAGCGCGGCGATCTCGCCCTCGCCGTAACCGAGCTTGCGCAGCACTTCGCTGGTGTGCTGGCCGAGCCACGGCGCGGGCGCGCGCGACCTCGCGAGCTCGGCGCTCGCCTTCACGGGGTTGCCGAGCACCTTCATGCGCCCGATCCTGGGATGGTCGATTTCCACCACCATGTTGCGGGCCTTGGCGTGCTCGTTGTTGAGCGCCTGCTCGTAGTTGAACACCGGTCCGCCCGGCACGCCCGCGTCATCGAGCTTCTTCACCCAATGCTCGGTCGCCTCCCGCGCGAATACCCTCTCGATCTCATCCTGCAGCGCGTCGATGTTCGCGAGCCGCGCCGGCAGGGTCTTGAAGCGCGGATCTTCCAGCAGGGCGGGGCGCTCGAGCACCTGCGTGCAGAACGCGGTCCAGAGCTTCTCGTTGTTGGCGCCGACCGTGACGTAAGCGTCTTTCGTGCGGTAGGCCTGGTAGGGCGTCGAGCGGCGGTGCCGCGTGCCGGTCGCCACGGGCAGCTCGCCGCCGCCGAAGTAAGCGCCGAATTCCCAGAACGTCCACGCAAGCCCGGCTTCGAGAAGCGAGGTCTCGAGGTACACGCCCTCGCCGGTCTTCAGCCGCTTGATGTAGGCGCCGAGAATGGCGTAGAGCGCGGTCACGCCCGCGGCGATGTCGTTCATCGCGATGCCGACCTTGGCGGGGCGCCCGCCGGGCTCGCCGGTCATGGTCATGATGCCGCTCATGCCCTGCGCGATGATGTCGAAGCCGCCCTTCTGGCTGTACGGGCCGGTCTGGCCGAAGCCGGAGATCGAGGCGTAGATGATGTCCGGGTTGAGCGCCTTGATCGCCTCGTAGTCGATGCCGAGCTTCTTCGTCACGCCCGGGCGATAGTTCTCGATCGTGATGTCGGCGTCCCTCGCGAGCTTCATGAAGATTTCCCTGCCGCGGGGCTTCTTCATGTCGAGCGCTACGCTTTTCTTGTTGCGGTTGAGCACGGCGAAGCAATAGCTCTCGCCGTTCACCTTGGGGTCGAAGCGCCGCGACCCATCGCCTTCGGGAAAGGTCTCGATCTTGATCACTTCCGCGCCCATGTCCGCGAGCATCAGCGTGCAATAGGGCCCGGCCATGATGGCGGTGAAGTCCAGGACTTTCACTCCTTCGAGTGGAAGCGACATGTTGGAACCCCTTCTGAACCCGATTGCCGACGTGTGACGGGACATTGACTCCCGCCGGTTGAGCGGCCGCCTAGCGGTCCGTTCCGACCGGCGGACTTAATCCGGCGCCACGCGTCCGGATTAAGGGAAATTCTAGCGTCTTCCCCCGCTGCGCGACAGTAGCCGATTGAATCGGGACGTGTTTTTCCCCCATAATGGCAGTCGCCGCGGAGCCCTGTCGAGGACAACTACAACAGGAGGAGGAATCCATGAAGCTCGTCATGCGTCTTGCCGTGCTGGCCCTGATCGCTTCGCTGTTTGCGCCTATCGCCGCGATCGCCCAGGCTTATCCATCGAAGCCGGTCCGGGTGATCGTCGTGTTTCCCCCGGGGGGCTCCAACGATGTCGTTGCGCGGATCGTGTTCCAGAAGATGAATGATTTGATGGGCCAGCAATTCGTGATCGACAATCGCGGGGGGGCGGCCGGCACGATCGGCTCCGCCGTGGTCGCGCAAAGTCCGCCCGACGGCTACACCATCATGGTGCAATCCACCACCCACGTGGCGAACGCGCACATGTACAGGAAGTTGCCCTACGACACGCTCGGCGATTTCATCGGCATAACGCCGCTCGCGAGACAGGTGGGCATGCTGGCCGTGCCCCGGTCCCTGCCGGTGAAGAACGTGAAGGAGCTCATCGCGCTGGCCAAGAGGCGTCCGGGCGAGCTCATTTACGGGTCGGCCGGCAGCGGCAGTTACGTCCATCTCGCCGGGGCGCTCTTCATGAACCTGTCGGGAACCAAGATGATCCACGTGCCGTTCAAGGGCGGCGGTCCCGCCGGGATAGCCCTCATCTCCGGGGAGACCCAGGTCATGATCGCCACGATCGGCTCGCTCTTCACGCACATCAAGGCGAACCGGGTGCGGGCGCTCGGGGTGACTTCGGACAAGCGGACGACGCAGTTCCCGGACGTCCCGGCGATCGCCGAGTATGTTCCGGGCTACGACTTCACCGCGTGGGTCGGCTCTTTCGTGCCGAAGGGCACGCCCGGACCGGTCGTCGACGCCCTGAACGCGGCGCTCAAGAAAGCGCTGGAAGATCCGGGCGTCGCGGGCAAGTTGAGCGCCCAGACGCTCGACCCGATGCACATGACGCCCGAGCAATTCGCGGCGCGCCTCAAGTCGGACTACGACAAGTACGGCAAGCTGATCAAGGAAGTCGGCGCGAAGATCGACTGATCGGCGGTGAACAGTGAACGGTGACCGGTGACCGGATGGAGCCCATCAAACCTTCGTTGCGCGTCTCCATGAACGCGGGGTTTTTGATCCCGTGTCTGTTCGTTGCGCTCGGGGCCGTGCTGCCTGCGGCCGCGCTGGCGCAAGCCTACCCGGCGAAGCCGGTGCGCGTGGTGATTCCTTGGCCGGCCGGCGGCTCGAACGACGTGGTCGGCCGCCTGATCTTGCAGAAACTGTCCGAGGCGTGGGGCCAGCAGTTTGTGATCGACAACCGCCCGGGCGCCGCCGGCTCGATCGGCTCCGATGTCGTGGCAAAGGCGCCGCCCGACGGCTACACGCTCATGGTCCACTCGACGACCCACCTCGGCAACGCGCACCTTTACCAGAACCTGCCGTACGACACGTTGAAGGACTTTACCGGCGTGAGTTTGCTGGTGTCGCAGCCGGGAACGCTCACCGTGCATCCTTCGCTGCCGGTGAAATCGGTGAAGGAGTTCATCGCGCTGGCGAAGGCGCGCCCCGGGGAGATCCTGTACTCGTCGTCCGGCAACGGCAGCGCGCCTCACCTCTCGATGGCGCTGTTCATTTCCATGACGGGGATCAAGCTGGTGCACGTCCCTTACAAGGGAGGCGTGCCCCAGGTGACCGCGCTGGTCGCCGGCGAGGCACAAGCTTCGCTCGCGACCATTTCCACGGTGATACACCACGTACGCGCCGGCAAGCTCCGCGCATTGGGGGTGAATTCATCGAAGCGCGTGGGCGTGCTGCCCGACACGCCCACGATCGCCGAAGCCGGCGTGCCGGGCTACGAGATGAGCCCGTGGATCGGCGTCTTCGCGCCGGCCGGCACGCCGAGGACCATCATCGACAAGCTGCACGCCGAGATCGGCAGGGTCCTGCGCATGCCGGATATCGCGAAGAACCTCTCGAACCAGGCCCTCGAGCCGCAGCTCGCCTCGACGGACGAGTTCAACGCGCGCATCAGGGCGGACTACGAGAAATACGGCAAGCTGGTCCGGTTGGCCGGCGCCAAGCTCGAGTGACCGGTAGGGCGTGAGGGCGTCGGTGCGGGAGCGCGAAGGGAAACTGCCCCTCCCGATTTCACGATCTCGCGATCTCACGGCATTTACGAGTCACTTGCCACTGGAGTCAGATGGATCTCGGGATCAGGGGAGAGACCGCGCTTGTCGTCGGGGCGAGCGAGGGCATCGGCTACGAGAGCGCGAAAGGGCTGCTGGAGGAGGGCGCGCGTGTTCTCATCTGCTCGCGCAACGCCGACAAGCTCAAAGGCGCCGCTGCGAACCTCAGGCGGGCGACCGGCGCGGAAGTGGAATGGCTCGCCGCGGACGCGACCCGGGCGGCGGACGTGGCGCGGCTCGAGACCTGGATCGAGTCGAAGGCGCCGGCGCTCGACATCCTCGTGACCGCGGTGGGCGGAAGCCAGCGCGCGCTGTTCGAGGAGTTGGACGACGCAGCGTGGCTCGCGAGCTATGAATTCAACGTGCTCGGCACGGTGCGGGTGATCCGCGCCGCGCTCGAGCCGCTCAAGAAAGCGGGGACCGGCGGACGCATCGTGATCCTCGGCGCGGCGGGCGCCCGCATGCCGTACCCGCACCAGGTGGTGTCCAACGTGCACAAGGCCGGGCTGCTTGCGCTGGTGAAGACCCTCGGCGCCGAATTCCAGCCCTTCAACATCCGCGTCAATTCGGTGTCACCCGGCCGCACGCTCACCTCGTTGTGGGCGATGCGCGCCGGGAAGCTCGCAAAGGAGCGCGGCGTTTCCCCTGACGAGATCCTGCGCGAGTTCGCGCAGGAGATCCCGCTCAAGCGCTTCGGGCGGCCCGAGGAGATCGCCGCGATGGTGGTCTTCCTCGCCTCGCACAAGGCGAGCTACGTCACCTGCCAGTCGATTCTCGTGGACGGCGGAATCGCCCGGGGCCTCCTATAGCGAGGCCTTGCTCCAAGTTCAAAGTTCCATGTTCAAAGCTCAAAGTTCAAAGCGCGGAACTTCGTATTCGGCAGTCGTCCAACCTTGAACCTTGAACCGCCATGCCCCTCAAGTACCCCTTGGTGCACGTTGACGACGTCCGTCCCGAGAACATGAAGGAGGGGGAGGGCTGGGCGATCTCCGAGTTCCGGCTGCCCATTTCAGGCAGGAACGGGAGCTCCACCACGCTCTTCCATTCCATCTTCCGGCCCGGCTCCACCCACGCCAGGCACCTCCACCGTAACTGCGACGAGATCGCCGTTTATCTGAAGGGCCACGGCACCGTCGGGCAGGGAAACGAGCGCACCGGCGTCCGCGCGGGCCACTGCCGCCTGATGCCCAGGGGCTCGGAGCATTTCTTCTTCAACGAGACGAAGGACGAGGAAGCGCTTGTCGTCGGCTTCTATGTCGGCGCGAGGAGCGTCGAGGACACCGGTTACGAATTCCGCGGCGCCGTGACCGAGGCCGACTTGAGGGTGCCCCGGAGCAAGGCGTTCAGCGAGGGCATCCTTGCCCACATCGACGACGTGCGGCCTTCCCGGATGAACGCGAAGGAGGGCTGGAGCATCACCGACTTTCGCATCCCCATCGGCCGCCACAACGGGAGCCCGACCGCGCTCTTCTGGGCGAAATTCATGCCCGGCGCCGTGCACAAGAAGCACCGGCACGAGAACTGCGAGGAGCTCTACTACGTCATCCGCGGCCACGGCCTGGCGGGCGCGGGCCCCGACCGCGCCGAGGTGCGGGGCGGCCACGCGCACTACATCCCGAAGGGCGTCGAGCACTTCCTGTACAACCTGAGCAAGACCGAGCCCCTCGAGGTGATCGGCATCTACGCCGGCGCGGGGAGCGTCGAGGAGACGGGCTACGTCTACACGGGCGAAGTGACCGAGGCAGACTTCAAAATGCGGTAAATCGCGAATGGTGAATGGGAAAAGTGGCGCTGCGCGCCATTGGAATTTCTCAGGCAAATGGATCGTTGGACGGCTCTTCGTTCCAGGGGTACTCCATGTTGCGCGCCGCGGCCGCCGCCATGTCGCGGCCATTGAGGCGAGCGATCAGCGCCGATCCCGTGCACACCGTGGTGGTGACCGCCGAGCGCTCGCTGGCGAGTGCCAATTGCTTCAGGAAGGCCTCGTTCTTCACCAGGGGCGGGTGCCGAAGCCGCCGGGGACGACGAGTATGTCCCAGGGCGGCGCATCAGCAAAGCCGTAATTTACCTGGCTGGCGGGGCCCTCGCCGCTGCGGACCGGGCCGGATTGCTCGCCCAGCGTAAAAATCCGATAGAAGCGCAGTTGCCTGCCATCTGCCTGGAGTCGGCGGCAAGCGCCGAAGGCCTGTATCGGGCCATAGGCATCCAGCACGGTAAATCCGTCAAACAGCACGACCGCAACGCGGCGGATTGCAGAGTCCCGGTTCATGGCTGAGTCCTTCCCTCTGAAGAAAGATCCGCACTCGCGCTCGCGATTTGCTATTTCCTATTCCCCATTTCCCGCGTTCCTCCGGGGCCTCGGCGGTGAGAGGTTGTCGTGACTAACGGAGGCGCGCGCAGATTCCCCGGACCAGCTCGTTCAGCGATCCGAACACCGTCACGCCCGCGGCCTCGAGCGCCGCGCGCTTCGCGGCGAAAGTGCCGTGGCTGCCGTGCACCAGCGCGCCCGCGTGGCCCATGGTGACGCCTTCGGGCGCGCTCCGGCCCGCGATCAGCGCGAACACCGGCTTCGCGAAGCGCTGCGCGGTGAGCGCCGCAGCAAACTCCTCTTCGTCGTTGCCCCCGATCTCCCCGATGATCAGCAGCGCCTCGGTTTGCCGGTCGGCGCCGTAGAACGGCACGAGGTCGGCGAAACGCGTGCCCTTCACCGGGTCGCCGCCCACACCGACCCAGACCGACGTGCCCACGCCGCGCTGCGCGAGCCGGTAGCCCGCTTCATAGGAGAGCGTTCCCGACCTCGACATGAGGCCGAGCGGCCCGGGCCGCAACGAATCGTCGGGAAGGAAACCGAGTTTCACTTCCCCGGCGATCGCCATGCCCGGGGTGGATGCGCCGACCCACACCGCGCCCGCTTCGCGCGTCAGCGCGCGCGCCTTGAGCGCGTCGTACACCGGCACGCCCTCGGTCGGCGTGACGAGATGGCGGATGCCCGCCGCCACCGCCTCCTGCACCGCGCCGAGGAGTTGCATCGCGCCCACGAACAGCACGCTCGCCCGTGCGCCGGTCGCGGCAACCGCTTCCTTGCAGGTCGGAAAAACCGGCACGCCGTTCACCTCGCGCGCGCTGGAGCCGGGCGACACGCCGCCGACGATGCGGGTGCCGTACTCCATCATCAGGCGGCTGTGCAGCCGCCCGGCGCGCCCAGTGATCCCCTGCACGATGACCGGCGTCGAGCGATCAATGCGCGGATTAAGATTCATCTCAGAAGACCATAAACAGCAACCGCAAAGGCGCAAAGACGCCAAGCTCCCGCAAAGGAAAAACCCGATCTAACAGTCACATTGTTCTCCCTTTGCGCCTGCTTTGCGCCTTAGCGTCTTTGCGGTGAGTCTTGGTCAGGCGAGGTTCTTGCGGACGGCGGCGAGCGCCTCGTCAAGGTCCGTGTGGAGCGGGATGCCGGCGGCATCGAGCGTTGCGCGCGCGGCGGACAGGCCGTTGCCGACCAGGCGAGCCATGACCGGCACCTTCAACTGCGGCACTTGCGCGAGAGCAGCGATCAGCAGCCGGGCGAACTCGCCGAGATCGGTGATGCCCGCGAAGACGTTGACCAGCAGCACGCGCACGTTTCGCCCCCGCGCGATCCGGCCGAGCACCTCCACGAGGCGCCCGGTTTCGCCACGCAGCCCGCCGGTGCGGATATCGAGGAAGTTGTAGGGCTTGAGACCCGCCTCGCGCAGCTCGTCTATCAGCATCATCGAGAGCCCGGCACCGGTGGTGAGGAGCCCGATCTCGCCTCGTTCATCCACCACCACGTAATCGAAGCCGTGCCTCAACTTGAACGCGGCTTCGGGATAGGCGTGGGCGCGGCGCTCGAGCAGCGCGCGCAATTCATCGTGACGGGGGAGAGCGTTGTCGTCGGTCACGAGCTTGGCATCGCCCGCAATCCAGCGGCCGCTCTCGAGCACGAAGACGGGGTTGATCTCGGCGAGCATCGCTTCGAGATCGAGAAACGCCCGGGCGAGCTTCTCGCCCGCCTCGCCAACAGCCGGCGCGATTTCGCCCGGCAAGTTCCGCGCAAGCCGGCGTGCGCAGTGCGCGAGCGATCGGGCGTCGGGTTCGACCAGCTCACTGTAAACGTGCTCGCGCGGAACTTCCTCGATGTCCACGCCGCCGCGCGCGGACATGAGCACGCGCACCCCGCCGGCGGCGGAATCGAGCAGCAGGCCAAGGTAGGCCTCGCGGGCGCCCGTCACGGCCTGCTCGATACGGACCGCCTCGACGCTGCGTCCCTTCACCATGGCTCCGAGCATCGCGCTCGTCGCGTCATGAATGTCCTGCAGGCTGTCAGCTTTGCGGATGATGCCGGCCTTGCCGCGGCGACCGGCGCTGATCTGGCCCTTCACGATCCAGGGTCCCGCGGGGAGCGCGGGACGGCTTATGGTTTCGTCGCGCTCGAGAAGGCGCCCGGCGGGCACCGGAATGCCGTGCGCGGCGAGCAGCTCCTTGGCGTCGTGCTCGAGCAAATACATTCGTCAGGCGACGCGAACAGATTGGTGACTATCGATCCTGGCTGACAAAAGCGGGACTCGTGATTCCCGACTCGTGGCTCGATTGAACCAGGAGCGTTGCGTTTTTACCGATCACCAATCACCCATCACCAGTCACCAGTCACGCCCCTTTGCTGTTCTTGTGGGCAAGAAAGGCGCTGATCGGCCGTGGCGGCAGGCAGGCTTCCACGATCCTGCAAGCTCCGGGTCGGGGTGATGCAATAATGTAACAGGCGCGAGCCACGGCCCGGAAGAATGCCGTCCAACATGCGGCCGGGACTGCCGCGGCGCCGCTCGACCCGATAAAATGCGGGTTGCCGTCCAACCTGTCACGTGGGGAGATCAGGAATGAAGCTCTACGGTTCGCCGACGTCGCCCTATGCGCGCAAGGCGCGGGTGCTGATCAAGGAGAAGAAACTGCCGGTCGAGTTCGTGATCGAGGATCCGTGGCCGGAGGACAGCCCGATCCTCGCAAAGAATCCCTTGAGCAAGGTCCCCGTGCTCGAAGTCGGGCCCGGCAACTACCTGTTCGAGTCCCTGTTCGTGACGCATTATCTCGACAACCTCGACGGCAGGCCGCTGCAGCCCAGGGACGCCGCCGGGTACTGGAAAGCGCAGTGGTGGCAGGCGCTCGGCAGCGGGATCATCGATGCGGTCATCGCCCGCATTCTCGAGACCCGGCGCCCGCCGGACAGGCAATGGCCGGAAAAGATGGCGCGCGAGGAGAAGCGCGTGCAGCGCGCGATCGACCTCGCCGAGCGCACGTTCAGGCACGGGCGCTTTCTCGTCGGCGGCGCTTTCACCATGGCCGACCTGGTGATGGGCGTCGCGCTGCAGTACGTGGACTTCCGCTATCCGCACGGCTGGCGCGATTCGCACCCCAAGCTCGCGAAATGGCTTGCGGGCATCGCCGCGCGCCCGTCGTTCGAGGAGACGCTCCCGCCGGGGTTTGTCAAACCAGTCTGAGGAAAGCCCAGCCTCTCACCGGGGAGGACCCCGTTAGAGGCGCGGCCTCTAACGGGGAGGACGCCGGGATCGATTTTTTCGATTCACGATTCACGAATCACGACTCACGAATCGCGATTGACGAATCGCGATTCACCCTTGGGCTAGAAGTGGCGCGAGGCGGTGACGGGCTTCACCGACGGGTCGAGCTTTAATTCCAGAAGGGTGTTCGTCCGGATGCCGCGGCGCGTGGCGGCGAGAAAGATATCGAGCTGCGGCTCGGTTTCCGTTCTCGCGTAGTCCCAGCCGAAGAGCGTCGCCAGCCCGCTGAAGTCCATCGCCGGCGGCTCGATCGTGAAGAGGTCGAGCGGCTTGCCCGCGAGCCGCCCGGCCGCCTCGTTGAGGGTCGCGTAGCGCCGGTTCGCGAGGACCACGAGCAGCATGCGCGTGCCGTGATGCGCGGCGCTCCACAACGCTTCCGGCGCGTAGAGCGCCGAGCCGTCGCCGATCACGGCGACGATCTGCCGGGCGGGATTGCCGAGCGCCGCGCCCACCGCCGCCGCGAGGCCCCAGCCGATGCCGCCGCTGCCGTTGATGAGGTACTCGCCTGCGGGCAGCTCCATCCATTGCCGCACATCGGAAGTGGAAAGTCCGGACTCGTCCACCCAGATCGCATCCCGGAAGCGCTCGAGGAGGGCGTGGATCGCGCGCGACGGATGCAGGACGTTCTTTCGATGCCCGGGAAGAGCAATGCGCGGACGCACCGACGACCGCGGCGCCTTGCGCTGCGGGGAGCGCGCCCTGGCAGCCTTCAGGATTGCCTCGAGCGCGCCGCGGGTGTCGGCAATGCGCGCCAGCTCGAACTTGCCGCCGACGGCATGCGCGGAGGGATCGTTGCCGATCCAGGCCTTGGGTTGCGGCAGCTTCGGTTCGCTGTAGAGCGTGGTGCGCAGCCCCCGACCGCCGACGAAGAGCAGGGCGTCGTGCGCGGCGAGCCGCTCGGATATCTGCCTGAAGCTCGGCGGCAGGTAGCCCGCGTAGCTCCGCGACCCGGCCGCGATCGGCAGCACGCCGGTGTAGGGTGCGACGTAAACGGGCGCTGCGAGGTGGCGGGCGAGAGCCTCGAGCGCGCCGCTCGCGCCGTTCCAGTGCACGTCCTCCGCGGCAATGAGCGCGGGCTGCCTGGCGCGCGAGAGGAAACGCGCGTAGGCCTGCGCGTCCCTGTCACCCAGCTCCGGGAGCTGCGGCGCCGCGACGCTTTGCACCTGGACTTCTATCTCCTGCTCGAGCAGGTCCGGCGGACAGATCAGCGCAACGGGTGCGTAAGGAGTGACGAGGGCGGCTTGCAGGGCGCGGCGGATGTTGTCGGCGGCGTCGTAACGCGTGTTGAGCGCGAAGACCGCCTTGCACACCGAGCCGGCCATCTTTTCCAGCGGGCCCCAGAGGATGGGGTTGGTGTGCAGGAAGCGGCGGTCCTGTCCGCCGACGAGAACCAGAAGCGGCGTGCCGGCGATCCCGGCGGTGTAGAGCCCGCCCATGCCGTTGCCCAGCCCCGGCGCGACGTGGAGATTGACGACGCCGAGCGAGCACGTCGCGCGCGCGTAGCCGTCGGCCATCGGCACCGCGGCGACCTCCGACAGCGCCGCGATGTACTTGAGCTTTTTTCTCCGCTCGCACCGGCGCACGAGCGGGATCTCGGTCGTGCCGGGATTGCCGAAAACATGGCGCACGCCGTTCGCTTCCAGCGTGCGCAGCAGGAACTCCGCGACTTTCATGAAACGCGACAGGCCGTGAACGGTGACCGGTCAGCGCAAGATGAACGGGTTGGGAACCTCGGACGCGGTGGAAATCCACACGCTCTTCACCTGCAGGTAGTCCTTGATCATCTCCTGCCCGCTCTCGCGCCCGAGACCGCTCCGCTTGTAGCCGCCGAAAGGCGAGAGGTAACTCACCGCGCGGTAGGTGTTGACCCACACCGTTCCCGCCTGGAGGCGCTCGGCCATCGTCAACGCGCGGCGCATGTTCTGCGTCCACACGCCCGCGGCGAGCCCGTAGACGACGTCGTTGCCGATGGCCACCGCTTCTTCCTCGTCCTCGAAAGGGATGACCGCGAGCACCGGGCCGAACACTTCCTCCTGCGCGATGCGCATCGAGTTCTTCACGCCCGTGAAGATGGTGGGCTCGACGAACCAGCCCGTCCCGCACTCGGGGCGCGTCGCGCGGGAGCCGCCCAGCACAGGCTTCGCGCCCTCGCCCCTGGCGATGTCGATGTAGTCGAGGATCTTCTTGAACTGCGGCGGATTGGTGACCGGCCCGACCTGGGTGTCCGGGTTCATCGGGTTGCCCATCTTCGCGGTCTTCGCAAACGCGACGAGCTTGTCCACGAACTCGTCGTGGATCGTGCGCTGCACGAGCAGGCGCGAGCCGGCGATGCAGGTCTGCCCGGTGGCGGCAAAGATGCCGGAGATCACGCCCTTCACGGCGTTGTCCATCTGCGCGTCGTCGAACACGATGTTGGGCGACTTGCCCCCGAGCTCCATGCTGACGCGCTTCAGGCCCTTCGCCGCGGCCTGGCAGATGAGCGTGCCGGTCCTGTCCGAGCCGGTGAACGCGACCTTGGCGGTGAGCGGATGCTCGACGAGGGGCATGCCGCCATCGGGGCCGAAGCCCGTCACGACGTTCACCACGCCCGGCGGGAAGCCCGCTTGCTCGACGAGCTTCATGAACTCGAGCGCCGAGGCGGAGGTGAACTCGGAAGGCTTGATCACCACGGTGTTCCCCGCCGCGAGCGCCGGCGCGAGCTTCCACGCGGTGAGCAGAAGCGGAGAGTTCCACGGAACGATCGCGGCGACCACCCCGAGCGGCTCGTAGCGCGTGTAGTTGAACATGTCGGGCTTGTCGCTCGGGATGACGTGACCCTCGATCTTGTCGGCGAGCCCGCCGTAGTAGTAATACCACTGCGCCATGTAGGCGGTCTGCGCGCTCATCTCGGCGTAGAGCTTGCCGTTGTCGCGCACTTCGATCTCGGCGAGGAACCGGGATCTCTCGCCGACAAGATCGCCGAGCTTCCTCAGCAGCGCGCCGCGCTTCGAGGCGGTGAGCTTCGGCCACTCGCCCGAGGTGAAGGCCTTGTGCGCCGCGCGCACCGCGCGGTCAACGTCCTGCGCGCTGCCCCTCGGGATCAGCGCCCACGGCTTGCCGGTGTAGGGGTTGTCGCTCTCGAAGTGTTCCCCGGAGGCGGCGTCAACCCATTCGCCTCCGATGAACATTTTGTATCTGGCCAGTGTGCCGGTCGCGGTGTCCATGGCGCCTCCTGCGCATTGCCGAAAATGCGTGATCTGCGGGTCGTGATTCGTGATTGGACGGAACCCGCTCCGGACTTGCTTTAGCCTGCTCCCTTCCGGCTGCGCCGGGTCGGGGAGGAGGGGTCGAATCACGAATCACAATTCACGCTTCATTCAAAAGCTTTGCTGCCCAGCAAGGCCCCGCGAAAGCGGTCCTTGATCGCCGTGCCGTCGCGCAGCGGGAGCACGATGGGCGGGCGATCCGCTGAAACCTTGATCGTGGCGAAGATCGGGCCGGGCTGGCGGTGAAGCCGCGGTATCCAGGTCTTGAGCTGCGCGGCGGTGCGGATCGTCGCGGTTTCCCGGAATCCCGCCGCGCGCGCCATCCCGGCGAGGTCCACGCCATGCCGGGTGTGCGTCGACTGCATGCCGGTCTCGCCGTAGCGCTCGTTGTCGATCACGATCACCGCGAGGTTGCGCGGCTGCTGCACGGCGATCGTGGCGAGCGAGCCCAGGCCCATCAGCATCTCGCCGTCGCCGGTGATGACGAGCACGCGCCGCCGCGGCTGGGCGAGCGCGAGACCGAGCCCGATCATCGCGGCGCCGCCCATGCCGCCCCAGGTGTAGAAATTGAGGGGATGGTCTCCGGCGGCGGCCGCGTCCCAGGTGGCGGAGCCGAGGCCGGGCACGACCAGGGCGTCACCGCGGCTCTTCAGGATCCCGGCGACGACCTTGCGCCGCTCCAGTGCGGGTTTGCGTTGTCTCATAAAAGTGGCCGCCAAGTAGCGTTAAATCCGGACACAGAGCGCCGGTTTAACTCCGCGTGTTCGAACGGACGAAATTATCGCCGTTCAACACGCGGGTGCAAATACCAGTCACCAGTCACGAGTCACCAGTCACGCCTTTCCATGCAGTTATTTCCATTCCTTGGCGCCGATGATGCGCTGGCTGATGAGCACCGCCACGGCGCGGTGGGCGCCGAAGACGAGGCCCGCCGCCGAGGCCACCGTTTCCTCCACGCGCGCCGCGTCGTCCACTTCCTGCACGACGACGCCGATGCTCGCCAGCGCTGCGGGCGTGGCCTGTCCCATGGGCACCTGCCACGGATTGAACTCGCCCCACTGCCCGCGCATGGTCACGAGCATCAGGAGCGGGAAGCGGCATTCCCGGATCATGCCAAGCATGTTGATGCAGTTGCCCACGCCGCTCGACTGCACCAGGAGCGCGCCGCGCTCGCCGCCCAGCCACGCGCCGGCGAGGAGCGCGACGCCTTCTTCCTCGGTGGTGAGCGGGATGGCGCGCATGGCGCGGTCGGCTCGGCACAACTGGATGAGCCGCGCGTGGCCCGCGTCCGGGACGTAGCAGACCTCACGCACTTCATGCCGCCTGAACAGGCGGTGAATCCCGTCCGGCCAGCCCGGCTCGATTCTTGTCGTTGATGTCCGTGGCGTCATGGCGATCTAGCGGTGCAACGTTGCGTGAATCGTCAATCGCAAGTCGTGAATCGGAAAAAAAAAGCACGCGCATCCACCTCCATTTCCCATTTCCCATTCCCCATTCCCGATCCCCCGCATTCCACCACGTCCTCGTGTCCTCCCCGTTAGAGAGGCGGGGGTTCAGGCGTCTTTGCCGGCGAGGACTTCAGCCACTTCGACGCGGCGGGCTTCGCGGGCGGAGCGGATGCCCGCGCGCAGCACCGCGAGCGAACGGGTGGAGGATTCTCCGTCCATCTCGGGCTTGCCCTCGCCGCGGACCGCGTTGGCGAATTCCTCGAGCTCCTCGCGTAGGGTGTCGTTCTTGTCGCACGGCACGGGGTTCGGTCGCTCGCTCCCGCGCTTGAGGAAGCGCAGTCCCTGGTGCAGGTCGTAGTACGCGCTCGCCTCCTTGCCGTAGATATTCATCACGTAGTACTCGGAGGCAGACGCATAGCTCGCGTTGAGCGTGGAGAGCGCGCCGTTTTCGTGCTCCAGCACGAGGCTCGCGACGTCCGGGTTGTCGCCGGGGAGCACGAGCTGCGCGAACCTCCCGCTTACCGCCTTGACCGGGCCCATCAGGTACTCGAGGACATCGGTGTAGTGGATGCCGATCTGCAGCATGACGCCCCCGGGCATGCCCTCGGAGGTATAGCGCCACGAGGATAGATCGAACTTGCCCAGCCGGTCACGCGAGATATTGGCCTCGGCATTGACGAGCTTCCCGAACAGCCCGCCCTCGATTTGCTTGCGGACCCAGCGGAAATGGCTTTCCTTGCGCCGCTGGTAGCCGAGCGCGAGCACGACACCCGCCTTGCGGCACGCGTCGGTGATGGCGCGCGCGTCGGCGATCGTGTTGGCGATGGGCTTGTCGAGAAAGACGTGCTTGCCGGCCTCCGCGGCATGGCGCGTGGTCTCGAGGTGCACGTTGTTCGGCGTGGTGTTGATGACCGCGGCGATGCTGCGGTCATTCAGGATTTCTTCATAGGAGGCCGCTGCCCGGCAGCCATATTTCGCGGCGAAGGCCTCGCGCTTTTCGGCCGAACGCGTATAGCAGGCGACGATCTCGAGCTTGCCCGAGCGCTTCATGGCGTCGGCGAGCACGTCCGACCACCAGCCCATTCCAATGCACGCCACTCTCAGCGGTTCCGAGGCCATTCCTGCGGGGTCCTTTCAATGGTCTAGAGGAGTAACTCGTTGCTCGTTGTTCGTTCGATCTCGGGAACGTTCACTGCGAATCATCCATCAGGAGAAACCGGAAACGGGAAACGAAGGACGAGTCACTTGTTGCTGATCTGCCAGCTGGCGCCGATGGCCTCGACCGCCTCGCGCGCGAGCTCGTCATCGAGCTCCCAGGTGGCGCCGCTTACCCCGATGCCGCCTACGCACTCGCCGTCGAAGACGATCGGGTAGCCGCCTTCCATTGCCGTCCACCGCTCCGCTCCCGCCGCGAGCGCGAGCCCGAGGGCGTGCATCGTGTCGAGCGCCTGCCCCGCCGCGCCTTTGGCCGTCGTGGGCCTCTTGTTGGACGCGGCGCACACGGCCTTGGTGGTGGAGGAGTGCACGGTATGGAAGCGCCCGCCGTCCATGCGCTCGATCAGGATCGGGTGACCTCCCGCATCCACTATGGAAACCGCCACGGCGTATCCGGCTTGCTCCGCCCGGGTCGTGGCGGTTTCCATCATCTTCTTTGCCCCCGCGAGGGTCAGTCGCCTGGAATTCGTAACGTACATCCGTCCCCCTGGGAAGTTTGCGTCAATGGAAACGTCCGAAGGCCGTTTCCATCTATAATCCGGCGTATTTTCCAGTATTGGCGCCTCACGTCAATGAAAAGCTCCGGCGGGCACGACGGGCACAGCGAGCTGCGCGAGGGCGTGCGCGCCCTGTGCGGCCAGTACGACAGCGCGTACTGGCAGAAGGTGGACGAGGAACGAGCCTACCCGGAGGCGTTCGTGGAGGCGCTCACCAGGGCGGGATGGCTCTCCGCGCTGATCCCCGAGGAATACGGCGGCTCGGGCCTGTCGCTCACCCAGGCCTCCGTCATCCTGGAGGAGATCAACCGCTCGGGAGGGAACTCCGGCGCCTGCCACGGGCAGATGTACAACATGGGAACGCTGCTCCGCCACGGCTCCGAGGCGCAGAAGCGGAAATACCTGCCGAAGATCGCGAGCGGCGAGCTACGGCTGCAGTCCATGGCGGTGACCGAGCCCACGGCCGGCACCGACACGACCAGGATCAAGACCACGGCGGCGAGGACGGGCGACCGCTACGTGGTGAACGGCCAGAAGGTGTGGACTTCGCGCGTGCAGCACTCGGAGCTCATGATTCTCCTCGCCCGGACCACCCCGCTCGCGGAGGTGAAGAAGAAATCCGAGGGCATGTCGATCTTCATCGTGGATCTCCGCGAGGCGAAAAAGGGCAGCCTCACCGTGAAGCCGATCCGCAACATGGTCAACCACGAGACCAACGAGCTCTTCTTCGACAACCTGGAGATCCCGGCGGAGAACCTGATCGGCGAGGAGGGCCAGGGCTTCCGCTACATTCTCGACGGGCTCAACGCCGAGCGCATCCTGATCGCGGCGGAGTGCATCGGCGACGGCTGCTGGTTCGTCGAGCGCGCGACGAAGTACGCGAAGGAGCGCGTGGTGTTCGACCGGCCGATCGGGAAGAACCAGGGCATCCAGTTCCCGATCGCGCGCGCGTACGTCAACGTGCAGGCGGCCGACCTCATGCGCTACAAGGCCGCGGCGCTGTTCGACGGGGCGAGGCCCTGCGGGGCGGAAGCGAACATGGCGAAGCTGCTCGCGGCGGACGCCTCGTGGGAAGCGGCGAACGCGTGCCTGCAGACGCACGGCGGCTACGGCTTCGCCGCGGAGTACGACGTCGAGCGCAAGTTCCGCGAGACGCGGCTCTACCAGGTCGCGCCGATCTCGACCAATCTCATCCTGTCGTACATCGGCGAGCACGTGCTCGGCCTGCCGAGGTCTTTCTGAAGAAGTGACTGGTTGCCCGTTACGCGTTGCTCATCTATTGAGGCCGCCACCGTAACGAATAACGGGAAACGAGAGACGAATCCCGCATTTCCGGCCTGCTGATGCGACCCCTCGACGGAATTACCGTAGTCTCGTTAGAACAAGCTGTGGCGGCGCCGTTCGCCACGCGCCAGCTCGCCGACCTCGGCGCGCGGGTGATCAAGGTCGAGCGCCCCAAAGTCGGCGATTTCGCGCGCGACTACGACCGGACGGTGAAGGGGCTCTCGTCGCATTTCGTCTGGCTCAATCGTTCCAAGGAAAGCCTCGCGCTCGACGTCAAGCACCCGCGGGCGAAGGAGGTGCTCGCGCGCCTTATCGCGCGCGCCGACGTGTTCATCCAGAACCTCGCGCCCGGCGCCGCCGCGCGCCTGGGGCTCGCGGCGCAGCCGCTGCTCGCCGGGCATCCCCGCCTCGTCGTGTGCGACATCTCCGGCTACGGCGATGCCGGCCCGTACGCGCACAAGAAGGCCTACGACCTGCTGGTGCAGAGCGAGGCCGGCGTGCTCTCGGTGACGGGGACGCCGGAAGCCCCGAGCAAGGTCGGCATCTCGATCGCGGACATCGCGACCGGCATGTATGCATACTCCGGGATACTGACCGCGCTCTACCAGCGCGACCGGACGGGAAAGGGCGGACGGGTCGAGGTGACGATGCTGGAGGCGCTCGGGGAATGGATGGGCTATCCGCTCTATTACACGCACTTCAGCGGCGCCGCGCCGCCGCGCACCGGCCCGGACCACGCCACCATCGTGCCCTACGGCAGGTTCCGGTGCGGCGACGGCAAGGAGATCATGCTGGGTCTCCAGAACGAGCGCGAATGGGCGACGTTCTGCGACAAGGTGCTCGGGTGGCCCGAATTCGCGGGCGATGCGCGCTACGACAGCAATTCGAAGCGCAACGAGCGCCGGGCCGAGGTCACGGCGCTCATCGACGCGGCGTTTTCGAAGCTGACCGCCGGGGAGGCGGTAGCGAAGCTCGATGCCGCCGGGATCGCGAACGCGCGCATCAACAGCCCGGAGGAGGTGTGGGACCATCCGCAGCTCAAGGCGCGCGGGCGCTGGCGCAAGGTGAGCTCGCCCGCCGGGGCGCTCCCGGTGCTGCTGCCGCCCGCGACGCACGACGGGTTCGAAGCACGCATGGGCGCGGTACCGGAAATCGGGGAGCATTCGGAGCGCATACTGGGTGAGCTGGGTTTCGGGGCGGCCGACGTCGCGGAGTTGCGCGCCGCGTCTGCGATCTAGAAAATAGCCGCCAGGGCGCCACGCCCGCCAGGAAAAGCTGGCATGAACCGGCTGGTTTGATGGGCGGCACGGTGCTTCCCGATATTCCCTGAGAGGCGGACATGCGGAAGCCGGAGCCGAGCGATAGACCCGTCGTCGGGCAGCCGACGCGCGTCCTCGCGGATTTCCTCGCCGCGCTCCAGTACGAGACGCTGCCCGGCGCGGTGGTCGCGCGCACCGAAGAGCTGTTCCTCGACTGGATCGCCTCCGCGCTCGCCGGCAAGGGCGCGCGGCCGGTGGAGGCGCTGGAGAAATTTGCCGGCCGCATGGGGCCGGAGGACGGCCCGAGCGAAATCATCACCTCGCGCCGGCGCACCTCGCCGTTCTTCGCGGCGCTGGTGAACGGAGCGGCCTCGCACGTGGTCGAGCAGGACGATCTGCACAACAGCTCGGTCATGCATCCGGGCACGGTGGTGTTCCCCGCGGTGCTGGCGGCGGCGCAGGAGACCGGCGCCTCGGGCAAGGACCTGATCGTCGCCGCGGTCGCCGGCTATGAAGCGGGCGTGCGGGTGGGCGAATTCCTCGGCCGGTCGCACTACAAGGTGTTTCACACGACCGGCACCGCCGGCAAGCTCGCCGCCGCGGCCGGCGTCGCGCGGCTGCTCGGCCTCGATGCCGATCGCTTCCAGCACGCGTTGGGCTCGGCGGGCACCATGGCCGCCGGGCTGTGGGAGTTCCTGCGCGACGCGGCGGATTCCAAGCAGCTTCACACCGCCAAGGCCGCGGCCGACGGGCTGCTGGCGGCGTACACCGCGCGCGAGGGCTTCACCGGCGCGCGGCGCGTCCTCGAAGGCGAGCAGGGGATGGCGGCCGGCATGTCGAGCGATGCGGATCCGGCGCGGCTCGCCGACGGCCTCGGCGCGCGCTGGGCGCTCGTTGAGACTTCCTTCAAGTATCACGCGTCATGCCGCCACACCCATCCCGCAGCCGACGCGCTGCTTGAGCTCACGCGGGCGCATCGGCTCAAGCCGGACGACGTGGTCGCCGTCACCGCGCACGTCCATCAGGGCGCACTTGACGTATTGGGTCCGGTCACGGATCCGCGCACGATCCACCAGTCCAAGTTCTCGATGGGTTTCGTGCTGGCGCTGATCGCGCTCCACGGCCGCGCCGGCCTTTCCGACTTCACCGAGGATGCGCTGCGCGACAAGCGCCTGCGCGCGTTCCGCGACAAGGTGAAGATGGTGCTCGATCCCGAGATCGACCGCACCTACCCGAAGCGCTGGATGGGGCGCGTGACGGTCGCGATGCGCGATGGCAGGACGCTCGAGGCGAGGGTCGCCTCGCCCAAGGGCGATCCGGACAATACGCTCACGCGCGCCGAGCTCGAGGAGAAGGCGTTCAGGCTGGCGGCCCACGCGGGCGGTGCGACCCACGCGGAGATGAAGGCGGTCATCGCCCGCGTGTGGCGCCTGCATTATGAGCCGAACGTGCGCGATTTTCTCGGCGCCAGATGATCGCGCATCCGGTGAGCAGCCTGTCGGACTTGACGCTGCGACAGGCTGCTAAAAGCAAAACCGCCGGACGATTCGGGATGAAGTCCGGCAAGCTCCTAGCGCAGCACCAGGACCGGCAATTTGGTGTGCGTCAGCACCTTGGCGGTCTCGCTGCCGAGCAGCACGGCCGTGGGCCCCGCGTGGCCGTGCGACGCCATGGCGATCAGGTCGCATTTTCTTTTCACGGCGGCATCGATGATTTCCTCGTAGACCGAGTCGTTGGTGCCCACGAGGACTTCGCACTTGACGCCCGCGTCTCGCGCTTCCTTTTGCAGCGAATCGAGGATCTTCTGCGCTGCCGCTTTGCGTTCCTCGTCGACCCTGTTCTTGAGCATCTTGCTCGGCGGCATCAGGTCGCCCTCGTCCATCGGCATGTGGAACTGCGGCACCACGTTCAGGCCGATGACGCTCGCGTTGAGCGCTCTTGCATACTCCAGGGCCTGCCTGATCGCGCTGCGGGAGGCGTCCGAACCGTCGACGGGAAGCAAGATCTTCATGGGCCCTCCGCAAGAATGGATGCGATGCGAGCGGGTGATTGTGCCCCAGCCGCCGCCGTTCAGGCAACTCGGCGGATGCCAGGCTCGCGAGGGGCGGGAGCCGTGCTTCCGAGCTCGTTTGCGCGCCCCGGTTTCACGCCCGATCACGGGGATCCAGGGTCATGACGACGATCGTCGAGCAACTGAGCGCCTACGCCGCCGCGCTGCGTTATGAGGACCTTCCGCGCGAGGTCGTGCGTCAAGCGAAGCGGCTCATTACCGACACGATCGGTTGCGCCCTGGGCGGGTTCGCAAGCGAGCCATCGAAGATCGCGCGCGAGATCGCCGGAGCCGTCACCAGTACCGAGCCCGCGACGGTTCTGGTCAGCGGCCAGCGAACCGGTCCCGACCTGGCTGCTTTTGCCAACGGGGTCATGATTCGCTTCCTTGACTTCAACGATGGCTACACCAGCACCGGCGAGTCGGGACACCCGAGCGACAGCATCGCCGCTGTCCTCGCCGCCGCGGAGCTCATGGGCCGGGGCGGAAAGGACGTGATCACCGCGACCGTGCTCGCCTACGAAGTGTTCTGCCGCATCTGCGACCAGGCGGACCTCAAGCCGCTCGGCTTCGACCACGTGACGGTCGGGGCGATCGCGAGCACGGCGGCCGCGGCGCGGCTGCTGGGGCTCCCGGAAGGGAGAATCGCCGAGGCGTTCAACCTCGGCATCGCGCCCAACGTCGCGCTTTACCAGACGCGCATCGGAGCCGTCTCGATGTGGAAGGGCTGCGCCTACGCCAACGCGAGCCGCAACGCGCTGTTCGCAGCGATGCTCGCGGCGCGCGGCATGACCGGCCCGTCGCCGATCTTCGAGGGGCCGGGCGGCTATTTCAAGGCGGTGACGCGCGCGCCGTTCGCGCTCGCCACGCTCGGCGGGCGCGGGCATCCCTTCAAGATCACGGAGTGCAGCATCAAGCGCTATCCGCTCGGCCAGTACTCGCAAACGGTCGTGCAGGCGGCGCTGGAGGCGCGGGAGAAGATCTGCTCTCCGCACGAGATCGCGGAAGTGCGCATCCAGACGGGCGCCACGGCGGTGCGGCTGATGGCCGGCGACCCCGAGAAGTGGGAACCGGCCACGCGCGAGACCGCCGACCACAGCATGCCGTACACCGTGGCCGTGGCGCTGATGCACGGCGCAGTCGAAGAGCATCATTTCCGCGACGAATGCCTGCGCGATCCCGCGCTCCGCGCGCTCACGCGGCGCGTGAAAGTCGAAGTGTCGGAGGAAGCGAACCGGCGCATGCCCGAGGCGATGCTCTGCCGCCTGGAGCTCGTCACCAAATCGGACGCAACCCATGTCTCGATCGTCGATCACCATAAGGGGCACTGGAAGAACCCGATGTCCGACGCCGAGGTGGAGGCGAAATTCCGCAAGCTCGCCGCCACGGCGCTCACCACGGCCCAGACCGACCGGCTGTTGGAGCGGCTGTGCAGACTCGAAGACGTGGCCGACGCGGGCGAAATCGTGCGGCTGACGGTGCCAGGTTGAAAGACCCCCTCCCGCCGCAAAGGACGCGGAGGGCGCCGAGGAACACAGAGGAATAACAATTGAACCGCCGAGACGCCGAGACGCCAGGAAAACTATAACGAAACCGCAGATAAATCCCGTTCCAATGATCTCCGCCAACTGCTCAGGCTTGATGGCTGCGGCGTGCGTGGAAGAGGGCCATTGGGAGGGGATCCGTCGGCGGCTAATCTGTCTTCACGAACGAGGAGGGCTGACATGATTCCGCGCTTCCGCTTGCATTGCCTCATCGCGGCGTGCGCCTCGATGCTCGCGTTTACGGGATCGTTTGCCGCCGAAACGCCGTACCGCACGCGCCCGATACGCTTGCTGATCCCGTTCGCCCCCGGGGGCGGGGCGGATACGCTCGCGCGCATCATTTCGCCCAGGATGACCGACGCGCTCGGCCAAACCTGGGTGGTGGACAACCGGGGTGGCGCGGGTGGGAACCTCGCGGCTGACATCGTCGCCAAGGCGGCCCGGACGGTCACACGGTGTTCATGGGCTTCAGTACCGTGGTTACGGTCAATCCCAGCCTGTACAAACTGCCGTATAGCGTGGAGAGGGACCTGCAGCCCGTGACGCTCCTCGCCACGGCGCAATGCATATTGATACTCCATCCCGGCGTGCAGGCCGGCACGGTGAAGGAGTTCGTCGCGCTTGCCAGGGCAAAGCCGGGAGCGCTGAACTACGCCTCGGCGGGCGTGGGAAGCCCGCTGCACCTCTCGGCCGAGCTCTTCAAGAAGTAATTAAGGGGTCAGGTCTTGTATTAGCGCACGCTAATACAAGACCTGACCCCGGTGCACGCAAGACCTGACCCCGATGCACGTCGAAGGAGATCATCGCACGGCTGCACAAGGAAACCGGCGCCGCGCCGCGCTCACCGGAGACCAAGGACCGCCTCGCCAGGGACGGTGCCGAACCGGTCGCCAGCTCGCGTGAAGAGTTCGGCGCCTACGTTCGCGCGGAAACCGCCAAGTGGGCGAGAGTCGCGAAGAGCGCCGGCATGAAGCCCGAATAAACCGTGACCGGTGACTGGCGACCAGGCAAACTCAAGGAGAAAAAATCCGTCCCATCACTGCTCACCGGGCATAGAGCCGGCGCAGCGCGCGCACGTCCTTCAGCCGGTCCAAGCTCCACAGCGCCTTCAGCAGCGCTTGCGAGCGGGCCTTTCCCAGCACCGGCGCCATCAGGTCGAGCGCCTTTTCGTCTTCCTCCGCAGGCGTCAGCGGGTTCACGAAGCTGCCCTTGGCGGCCATGGTCTGGTGTTTCAGCACGCGGCCGTCCTTGAGCGTCACCTCCATGACGCAGCGCCAGCGTCGCTGCGCATCGGTGAGATCGGGATCGCCCACGGCCTCGACGCGTTTCCTCAGCCCCAGCACTTTCGGGTCCTTCATGCGCTTGAAATCGTGCGCTGACTTGAAGGTGACGGTACCGTCGAGCAGCATCACGGCGAGCAGGTGCTGGACCGAGAAGTCCGGCATGTCGCGGTTGTTGACGATCTCGAGCTCCTTGTCCGGCATGCGCGCGACGAGCCTTGCCACGTCATCGGCCTTGAAGCCGTGCTGGCGGATGAGATCGTTGAGCACGTGCAGCGGCCCCTGGATCGGCCCGCCGACCGGCCAGCGCTTGATGCCGCCGCGCAGGATCTCGTAGTCGCGGCCCAGCCCGCGAACCATTTCGTTGCGGTCGATGTCCTCCGGGGCAAAGGTGTAGAAGAAGTCGCGCTCCCCTGAGAAAACGTCCTCCACGCCGGTCCAGCCGTGCGCGACCATCAGCGCACCGGCGACGCCGTTATGCGCCGGCATGCCGCCAATTGCATAGGCTTTCTCGATGTGCTCCGGGTCACGGAACATCGCGTAAAGGCCTGAGGTGTGCTCGCCGGTATAGGCGAAGAGGTCGCGTATCTTCTGTGCGTTCAATCCCAGGAGCGCGCCCGCCGCGGCTGCGGCGCCGAACAATTGCCCGGTCGCGCCGGCATGATGGCCGGAGCGCAGGTAGGGCATGGGCTGCAACGTGAGCAGCAGGCGCGCGCAGATGTCGTAGCCCAGCACGACCGCGCGCAGCACACGCTCGCCGGACCGGCGCCCGCGTTCCCCTATCGCAAGCGCCGCCGGCACGACGCTCGTCCCCGGGTGGGTGAGGGAAGGCGGATGCGTGTCGTCGGTCTCGTCGGCGTGGCCGAACATGCCGTTCGCGAGCGCAGCATTTGCAACCGATGTCACGATCCGCGTTCCGACCACCCCCGCCTCGGGCTTGCCGCCGAGCGCTTTCACGTAGGCGATGGCCTTCTTTCCCGGCAGCAGCCGCGAACCCGAGATCATCGCGGCGAATGTATCCACAACATGGACCTTGGCCCGCTCACTGACCGGCCCCGGCAGCGGCTTCCTCAGAGCTGCCTCGATGTAGGCGCTGAGGGCGGAGGTAAGCTCCGATGCTTCCTGGCGTGGCGGTTTCATGGGAAACTGCACTGCGTGCTGTCGTGATTGGACAGCGGCGGGCGCGGTCCATTGTAGCTCACGATGCGCACGCGGGCTTCGAAGCCGGCGCAAATTTGCTAGAGTGACCTCGCGCCTTCTTGATCTGGTGAGACGACATGGATATCAAGACACCGCCTGGTCCGCAGGCAGCGGGCGGGGAGAGCGAGCGCAAGATCTTCCAGCGCGATCCCAACCCGCATATCTTTCGGCCGATCGCCTTCCGCTCGGTCATGTCGCGCAACCGCATCATGGTTTCTCCCATGTGCCAGTACTCGGCCACGGACGGCGTGCCGAATGACTGGCATTTCCAGCATCTCGCGTGCCGCGCGGTGGGCGGCGCGGGCATCGTGTTCACCGAAGTCGTGCACGTCGAGCCGCGCGGGCGCATCACGCCCAACTGCCTCGGGCTCTGGAACGACGAGCAGCGCGATGCCTTTGCGCGCATCACGCGCTTCATCAAGGCGCAGGGAGCCGTGGCGGGCATCCAGATCGGGCACGCGGGCCGCAAGGGTTCGACGGCGCCCCCGTGGGAGGGCGGCAAGCCGCTCGCATCGGAGAACGGCGGATGGCAGACGGTCGCGCCCTCGCCGATACCGTTCAACGAAGGCTACCCGGTGCCAATGGAGATGGATGCGGCGGCGATCGCGCGGACCGTCGAAATGTTTGCGGCCAACGCGCGGCGCGCGCGCGAGGCCGGCTTCGACATCATCGAAGTCCACGCCGCGCACGGTTATCTCATTCATGAATTCCTGTCCCCGCTCTCGAACCGGCGCAGCGACCGCTATGGCGGCAGCTTCGAGAACCGCATCCGGTTCCTGCTGGAAGCGGTTGACGCCGTGCGCTCGGAGTGGCCGGAAGAAAAGCCGCTCTTCGTGCGCATCTCCAGCACCGACTGGATCGAGGGCGGTTGGGACCTCGAATCGAGCGTGAAGCTCGCGCAGATCCTGAAGGACGGCGGCAAAGTGGACCTGATGGACTGCTCGAGCGGGGGCTTGAGCCCGCAGCAGAAGATCCCCGCCCACCCCGGCTACCAGGTGCCGTTTGCCGCCGCGATCCGCGCCCGCGCGGGGATCCCGACGGGCGCCATCGGCCTGATCTCCAGCCCCGAGATGGCCGAGTCAATCATCGCCAACGGCCAGGCCGACATCATCATCATGGCGCGCGCATTCCTGAACGATCCCTATTGGCCGCTCCACGCGGCGAAAGTGCTCAAGGCAAAGATCCCCTGGCCGCGGCAGTACGAGCGCGGAGACATCTTCTAGGAAGTGACGAGAGCGGGTGACAAGAACAAGCTGCCCCGGCGGGGTCAGGTCTTGCATTGAAGCATGATGCGCTATTTCAAGACCTGACCCCCGAGCCTCTATTTCAAGACCTGACCCCCGAGCCTGACCCCCGAGCCGTGCGCGCGCCGGCAAGCCCGCCGCGAGGCTTGTTCCGCTGACCAGGCGTCACGGCCGTCGCCGGCTCGGCCTGCTCGACGGTAAGTTCAAGATTCCCGAGGACTTCAACAAGCCGCTGCCTGAATCCGTCCTGCGCGCGTTTGAAGGCAGGAAATAGTGCGGCTGCTGCTCGACACGCATCTGCTCCTGTGGGCGGCCGCGAGCAGCAAACGCTTGCCGCGCGAGGCGCGGGCGCTTCTTGAAGACCTGGACAACGAAGCCTATTACAGCGCGGCGAGCATCTGGGAAATCGCAATCAAGAACTCGCTCGGGCGCAAGGACTTTCGCATCGACCTTGTCGCCTTGCAGTCGGCCTTGCCGCAGATCGGTCTTATCGAGTTGCCGGTATGCACTGCGCACGCAGTCGGCGTCACCAGGCTTCCGCCCATTCATCGAGACCCGTTTGATCGGTTGTTGGTCGCTCAGAGCATCACGGAGCCGCTTACGCTGCTGACCAATGACGCGTTGCTCGCGCGGTACTAGGATGGCGTGCGCGTCGTGTGAGGGAGGAGTGGCGCGTGAGCGGCGTGGCGTGAACCAGTCACGCATCACCATCACCCGTCACGCCTTCTGAGGCGAGCCGTGAGGCGTGGCCGCCTGTACCGCGAAAAACCGGAAACTGTTTCTCGCCCGCTTGGCTTCATACATGGCCGTGTCGGCGGCCTTGATGAGCCCGTCCATGTCCTGGGCGTCGGCGGGGTGGATCGCGATGCCGATGCTCACGCCCACGCGAAATTCCTGCTCGCGGCCACCCAGGCTGAAGCTCGCCGACAAGGCGCCAAGGATCTTCCGCGCAACCTTGGCGACGTCTTCGCGGCTCGCGATCCGGGGCAGGATCACGGTGAATTCGTCACCCCCGATGCGGGCTACCGTATCCGATTCGCGCAGCCGGTGCCGGATCCTCCCGGCAGCGGCCTTCAGCAGCTCGTCGCCGGCATCGTGCCCCAGCGCGTCGTTTACGGCCTTGAACCCGTCGAGATCGAGGTAGAGCAGCGCCATCTCGCGGCGCTCGCGCTTGGCGAGGGCGATCGCCTGGCCAAGGCGGTCGTAGAAGAGCCGGCGGTTCGGAAGGCCGGTGAGGCCATCATAATAGGCCAGGCGCTGGATGGTTTCCTCGGCCTGCTTGCGCTCGCTGATGTCGCGGTAGACCAGGGCAACCCCGGTGACGTTGCCGGCGCCGTCCTTGACCGGTGAGGCGCTGAGCGATACGTGCACGCGCCGGCCGTCCTTGGCAATCCGCTCGGTGTCCTGGGGCTCGACTTGCTGGCCGGCGAGGACGAGCGCCCTTCTTTGCCCGACCTCGTCGCGCCGGTCATCTGGGGTAAGAAAGCTCACGTTGCGGCCCACGGCTACCTCGGCGGAATAGCCGAACAGGCACTCCGCGCCGGGGTTCCACGTCAGGACCGTGCCGTCGCGCGTGGTGCTCACTATCGCTTCCTGGGAGGACGAGACGATCGCCGCCAGCTGCGCGCGCTCGGCCTCGGCGCGTTTGCGCTCGGTGACATCGCGGATAACCGCGGTGAAGTACCGTCCGCCTCCGAACCGGACCTCCCTCAGATTGAGCTCGATCGGGAACTGCATCCCGTCTTTGCGCAGCGCGGTGAGCTCGCGCGCCTTGCCGATGGCACGGGCTTCGCCCGTGCGGAGGTAGCGCGCGATGTAGCTGTCGTGCGCGCTGGCGTGTGGCTCGGGCACGAGCATCTTTACGTTCTTTCCCAGGACTTCCGCGGCTTCGTGGCCGAACATCTCTTCTGCGGCCCGGTTGAAGGATTCGACCGTGCCGCTCTCGTCAATCGTGACGATCCCTTCCGCCGCTGCATCCATCACGGCCCTGGCCCGCGCAGTTTCGCTTCTCAATGCAAATGCGAGCGGACGCATGAGCAACCACCAGAGAACGATGGACGCGGAGAGCGTCAACAGGGCCGCGTCCGTGACCGCCTGCGCCCACACCGAAGTGTCCTCCGGAAGGATGTAATGCAGCCAGAGCATCAGCCCGCCCTCGATCAGGAACAGCAGCGCGAGGAGGGTGGCGAAGAGCCGGAGCGGGGAATATTGTTCTGGCGACATGCTCATTCCGGATTTCCCCGGCCGGGCGTGGGCTTATCGCGCGTCCTCCTTGTGGCTGCGGCGCGGGCGCGCCGTATGCGAACCTGCGCTTATCAGTTCTGCGGCAGCGCTGACGGGCGTTGGGCCGCGGCTCGTGGCCGAGCGGGCGTTCAGCAGCTCAAGAAACTCTGCGGCCGGCAGCGGCTTGCTGAAGTAGTAGCCCTGGTACTCGTCGCAGTGCAGCCCGGCGAGATAGATGAGCTGCTGCTCGGTTTCCACCCCCTCGGCGACGGTCTTCAGGTTCAGGCTTGCGGCGAGCGCGATCACCGCGCGCACGATCGCCGCGTCATCCGCGTTCTTGTGCAGCTCGCGCACGAACGACTGGTCGATCTTGAGCTTGTGCACCGGGAAACGCTTGAGGTACGACAGGCTCGAGTAACCGGTGCCGAAGTCGTCCACTGACAGGATGAGGCCGATGTCGTGCAGCCGCTTGAGCGTGGCGATGGTCTGCTCGGGGCGGTGCATGATCATGCTCTCGGTGATCTCGAGCTCGAGGTGGCCGGCTTCGAGCGCGCTGTCGGCGAGCGCCAACTCCACCGTTTCGCACAGGCTGCTCTGGCGGAACTGGCGCGCCGAGAGATTGACCGCCATCGAAATCGGGTGGCCCTCGCGCTGCCACGCGCCGGCCTGCGCGCACGCGCTGTGCAGCACCCACTCTCCGATCGGCACGATCAGCCCGGTTTCCTCGGCGATCGGGATGAAGTCCGCCGGAGACACCATGCCGAGATCGGGATTGCGCCAGCGCACCAGTGCTTCCGCCCCGGTGATCGCACCGGTCCTGATGTCCACTTTCGGCTGGAAATGCAACAGAAACTCGTCGCGCTCGAGCGCGCGGCGCAGCCGGCTCTCCATGCCGAGGCCCGCGCTGCGGCGCGGATTGGGGTCCGGGCTGTAGAGCTGTGCCGTGTTACGGCCTTCCTGCTTGGCCTGGTACATCGCCAGCTCGGCGTTCTCGATCAACTTCTCCATACTGTCGGCATCGGCCGGGTAGACGGCGATCCCGATGCTGGCGGTGACGAAGACCTCCTCGCCCTTGAGCACGAGCGGATCGGCCATCGCCCCCATGATCTTCTCCGCGACGCGCAAAGCCTGCCCTTTCTCCGTGACGCTTTCGAGGATCACCGCGAACTCATCGCCGCCCAACCGGGCGATGGTGTCCACCTCGCGCAGCCGCTCACGCAGCCGCACCGTGATCATCTGCAGCGCCTCGTCGCCGGCGCTGTGGCCAAGCGTCTCGTTGATCTGCTTGAAGCGGTCGAGGTCGAGGTGCAGCAGCGCCGTCATTGACCCGAGACGCTTGTCGCGCGCCATCGCGAGCGTCAGCCGGTCGGCGAACAGCCGGCGGTTCGGCAACCCCGTCACCACGTCGTACTGGGCGAGGAAATCAATGCGCTCCTCGGCCTGCTTGCGCTCGGTGATGTCCTGGATCGCGGAAATGACATAGGCCGGTCGGCCGTCAGCGTCCTGCACCGCGGACAGCGAAATGTTCGCCCAAATGATTTGGCCGTCCTTGCGCACGTAGCGCTTCTCGCGCGAATAGCTCGTGACCTCGCCCCGCAGGATCTTCTCGTTGTAGTCAATCGCGGTGTCCCGGTCCTCGGGCGGAGTAATGTCCACCGAAGTGAGCTGCAACAGCTCTTCTCGCGTGTAGCCAAGGATATCGCACAGCTTCTGGTTCACGCGCAGCCAGCGTGGATTGCGCGGGTCGATGCCGCGCAGCGCCATGCCCACCGCCGCCTGCTCGAATGTCGCGCGGAAGCGCTCCTCGCTCATCGCGAGCGCTTCCTCGGCTTCCTTGCGCTGGATGAATTGCCCGATCTGGCGGCCGATCGACTCCGTGATCTGCAGCAGCATCTCGTCGGGGCGCCGCACCTCGCGCCC
>Ga0073934_10002302_pt1 | contig 40618 bp, 34 predicted proteins | sample LarsenN4metaG_FD_76834 | JGI IMG/M metagenome (GOLD analysis project Ga0073934, IMG submission 76834) | Hot spring sediment bacterial and archeal communities from British Columbia, Canada, to study Microbial Dark Matter (Phase II) - Larsen... ...
GCAGGTCGGACCGCCTGCGGAACGTCTCGGCCGTTGCCGCGATCACGTCTGGACCAGCGAGCATGTTGCCGGCAATCGAGAAGTCCTCCCCGATCACGTGACCGCACCAATCGATGCAGGCGCTGCCGGTAAAGGCTGCGAACTGGCCTTGGCGATCCATCGCATGGACTTGCCGATGATCCCGCCCGGCTTCGGCTGCGGTCAGCCGCACGATCGTCTCCTCTGCATTCAGACCGTCGGCGAGCAAGTCGAGACCGAGGGGGCCATAACTCTGATTGACCGTCGCCTGCGTGGCGACGGCACCGACTCCCGTACGGATGTGCGGCACACGCGAGCCGACCGCAAAGAACCGGGTCGCGACAGCGATACCGACACGTCCCGTCGCTGGCTCCCGGGCAATGATCGACCATGTCATGGGATGGCCTCCCCTCGCATCACGGCCTCAGCGCCCCGCGGCGTACCCCTGCATACCGCGCGGATTGGCGGCCGCCTTTCGACGCACGCCATCCTTGGCCGCGGCCGTCAGACGCCCCTCGCTCCACGACGGCCCCGCTTCGACGGTATGACCACGCCGGCGCAACTCCGCGACGGTTGCCCACGGCACACGATCTTCCACAACGACGACGCCAGGACGCGCAGCGCGCGGCCAGAACGAGGCGGGGAAATGCTCGATGTGCCAGGCCGGCGCGTCGATCGCTTCTTGCAGATTCATGCCGGCGTGCACGTGGCGCAGAAACAGCTGGCAACTCCACTGGTCCTGCTGATCGCCACCGGGCGTGCCCCAGATCAAGTACGGCTCGCCATCGCGTGTCGCGAGCCCGACCGACAGCGTCGAGCGTGGCCGCTTGCCGGGCGCAAGCGAGGCCGGCAGGCCTTCTTCGAGCCAGAACATCTGCGCCCGCGAGCCGAGCGGAAAGCCGAGCGCGGGAATGACCGGTGATGATTGCAGCCAGCCGCCCGACGGCGTCGCCGAGAACATGTTGCCGGCCTTGTCGATGATGTCGATATGCACGGTATCGCCACGCACATGACCGTCCGAACCCGTTGTTTCGGTCGCCAGCGACGCGATGCGCCCGACGGTCGGCTCGCCGGCACCGGCGGACGAGACGGCGATCCGGCCGTCCGAAATCCCCTTAACGACAACCGCGCCGCCGTAACCCGGCACTGTGCCCGGCCGCTGCTCAAGCGACGCCAGACGCGGATCGACGAGCCGGCGACGGTCAACGTTGTAAGCCTCAGACAGCAACGTCTCCATGGGCACCGGCACGAACGCCGGATCGCCGTAGAACGCTTCCCGATCGGCATAAGCGAGCTTCGCGCATTCGATCCAGAGATGCATGAAGTCCGGATCCGTCGGGCTCAGCCGATCGAGATCGTAGCCCTTGAGGAGAGCGAGCATCTGCAGGAGCACGGGCCCCTGCGTCCACGGCCCCGGCTTGTAGATCCGATAGCGCCCGTAATCGAGATGAACGGGCGCTTCGATCGTCGGCTTCCACGTCGCGAGATCCTGCGCCGACAGGACACCACGATGGCGCCGGCCGCTGACGTCCATCACCTCGGTATGGCGGCAGAAGCGCTCGATCTCTTCCGCGACGAAGCCGTGGCTCCACGCCCGCCGCGCCCGTTCGATCTCCGCTTCCCGCCCTCCTCCTCCCGCTTCCGCCTCGCGCAGGATGCGCTCATAGGTTTCGGCGTGGCGGACATTGGTGAAGAGGGAGCCGACCTCCGGTACAGCGCCACCCGGGAGATAGACAGCCGCCGACGTGGGCCAGTGCTCCCGGAACAGGTCCTTGACGGTATCGATCGTGGCGACCGCTCGCTCGACGAGCGGATGTCCGCCACGGGCATAACCGATCGCGGCCTCCAGCACATCCCTGACCCGCAGGGTGCCGTAGTCCCGCAGGATCAGCATGTAGCTTTCGAACGTGCCCGGAATACAGGCCGCGAGCAGACCCGTGCCCGGCACGATGTCGAGGCCGAGATGACCGCGATAATGGGCGATGGTCGCACCAGCCGGCGCCGGCCCCTGCCCGCACACGACCTCGGGCGCCCCTTTCTTGACGTCGTAGAGCATCACCGGCACGTCGCCACCGGGGCCGTTCAAATGCGGCTCCACGACCTGCAGCGTGAATGCCGCCGCCACGCCGGCATCGAAGGCGTTGCCGCCCCGCTCCAAAATCGACATCCCGACCGCCGTGGCGATCCAGTGTGTCGTCGTGACGACGCCGAAAGTCCCGTCGATTTCTGGACGGGTCGTGAAGGGATTCGGATTGACGAAGCTCATTCAGTGCCTCGGGTCGCGAGCGGAACGCCCACTTAAGCACGCGAGCCCTGGGGACCGGAAGCAGCCTTTCAAGGGGCGCCTGCGGAACGAGGTCGAATGAAGCGTGCAGACGGCGGACGGCCGAACGCGAGCGCTATGCAGACCGCGTGCCACGCGCGAGGCCGCGAACGAACAGGCGCCGGACTGCAACACGGCCGCTCGCTTGCCGAACGGGCGAGCAGGAGGCGCCTATTTCGGCGGCGGATAACGATCGAACGTCGGCAGATCGTGAGCACTGGCCATCCAAGGGATGCGCTCGGCGACCTGGATGTGTGCCCGCGCGGGCACCGCCTCCGGATTGTCGAGCGTCGCGCTTTGGACATCGACGATGCCCGGCAGCATCACGCTATTCGTGTAGAAGAGGCCTGTGCCGCAGTCGGCGCAGAAGCCCCGCCGACCGTTCTCGGACGAGGCATAGATCTTGGGGGCACCCTTGGTCACGCGAACGGCCTCTTCCGCGAACATCATCCAGCCGACCAGCGGGGCGCCGGCGTGCCGGCGGCAATCGGAACAGTGACAGAGCGCGTGAGACTTCGGCGCACCGCTGATCTCGTAATGGACCGCACCACAGTGGCAGCCACCGGTCATCATCGGCATCTCCCTCGCGTCGTTTTCGGCGACGTGCAACACACAATCGCACGATAAGATCAAGCCATGGTTCGCATCTTGACCCCGGCCGTCGCCTACTTCGCCGTCGTGTTCGCAGCGGGGTTCGTGCTCGGCACCGTCCGCGTTTTTCTGCTCCAATGGCACGCCACGCTCGGGACCGCATTCGCCTTCGCCGAACTTCCAGCCATGCTGTGGATCTCGTGGCGAGCCTGCGGGTGGATGCTCGCCGCCTTCGCTGTGTCCGACCAAGTCACGCCGCGAGCGCTGATCGGCCTGATCGCCTTCGCGCTTCTGATGGCAGCCGAAGCCGCCCTCGCCGTCCTGGCGTTCGGACGAACGCTGACCGAGCATGTCGCAAGCTACCGGCAGCCGATTGTGGCCGCCGGACTCGTCGCGCAAATTGCGTTCGCCGCCTTCCCCGTCATCCGACGCCGGACGAGGTGAGCCGCGTCACTGCCGGGCAGCTTCGAGCGCGGCAAGCACCCGCTCTGGCGTCATCGGCATCTTGGTCACGCGCACACCCGTGGCGCGGGCGATCGCGTTTGCAAGCGCTGCCGCCACCGGCACGATCGGCACCTCGCCGACGCCGCGCACGCCGTAAGGCACCCCCGGGACCGGACACTCGACGATGACACAATCGATCCGCGGAACATCGAGCGCCGTCGGCATGCGGTAATCGAGCAGACTGGCGTTCCGCAATCGACCGTTGTCGGCATAATCGAAGCCCTCGGTCAGCGCCCAGCCGAGGCCCTGCACGACGCTGCCTTCCATCTGGCCCTCGACCGCCGTTGGGTTGAGCGCAAGGCCGACGTCCTGGAACGCCGTGTAGCGCAGCACGGTGACCTGCCCGGTTTCCGGATCGACCTCGACATCCGCCACGTGTGCGCCAATCTCGACCCCGAGCGGCAACTTGCTCGACACACCGCGGCCAACGATCGCGCCTTCCGTCAGCGTCGCCTGCATGAGTTCCGCGAGGGAGATCGCCCCCCCGCGAGAGGTGCGGAAGACCCCGGCCGCGTAGCTCACGTCGTCGATCCCGGACTGCAGCTTCTCGCCCGCGCGGCGGCGCAGTTGGCCGAGAGCATCCCGCGCGGCTTCGACGAGCGCCGCCGTCGTCGTTCGCGCGACGCGACTCCCGGCGGCGCCGTCGCTGTAACCGACCGACTTCGTATCCCCCGTCTGCACGTGCACGTCGTCGACCGAGAGGCCGAACTCTTCCGCCACGACCTGCGCCATCGTCGTCCGCGTTCCGGAGATGTCGACCGGGCCCATCGTCACCATCGGCCGGCCGTCGCCCGCGACGGTGATGTGGGCCGCCGAGGTCATCGAGGTGCCGCGCCAGTAGCCGAGTGCCAGGCCACGCCCGCGCGGAAGCCGACCAGCCGACAGCGGATCACGCCAGCACGGGTGCTCGCCGACGCGATCGAGGATCGTCGTCAGCCCGAGCGACGGAAACGGCGTGCCGATCGGCATCAGGCTGCCCGTGACTGAAGCGTTCCGCTTGCGGAATTCGAGCGGATCGAGATCGAGCTTCTGGCAGAGTGCGTCCATCGCCTGCTCGAAGGCGAAGGCCGCTTGGATACCGCCTGGCGCGCGATAAGCCTCTGTCCGCGGCTTGTTGGTGACGACGTCGCTGCCGGTCAGCTTGAGGTTCGGCGTCTGGTAAAGCGCAGCAGACGCCTGCATCAGCAGCGATGGGCTGAGGCCAGGAAGTCCACCGGCGTCGAGCACATAGGTACCCTCGATTGCGACGACCTTCCCGTCGCGGTCGGCGCCGACGGTGATGTCGAACAGCGCTCCGATCGCCGGGCCGCTGCCGCCCTGCAGCACGTCTTCGCGCGTGAAAACGAGCTTGACCGGCCGCCGGCATCTCTCCGCGAGCTTGACCGCGACGGCTTCACCGTGGATCGCGATCTTGCCGCCGAACGCTCCACCGACTTCGAGCGGCACGACCTTGAGCTTCGACTGCGGTAGGCCGAGCATCCGCGCGATCATCAACTCCGTCGTGAATTGGCCCTGCGTCGATGTCCAGACCGTCGCGAAGCCGTTGGCGTCGACCTGCGCGACCATCGCCTGCGGTTCGAGATAGCCCTGATGGGCCGTGTCGACCTCGGCCGAGATCGTCGCGGTGGCTGCCGCGTCGGCGAGCGCCCGCGCTGTCTCGCCGCGGGAGATGACGACGCGCGAACAGACGTTGCTCGGATTCTGAGGGCGTGGCTCGACACCTTTCGTGAAAACGCGGTCGTGCAGTACCGGCGCACCGGGCTTCATGGCGTCCGCGATCCGCACGACGGACGGCAGTGGCTCGTAATCGACGGCGATGAGCGCGAGCGCGGCGTCGGCGGTTTCCCGGTCGACGGCCGCGACGGCGGCCACCGGTTGCCCCACCCAATGCACCTTGCCGCGCGCCATGTTGAGTTCTGCGACCATCCACATGTCGTAGCCGGTCTCGCCCATCGGCACGGTCGCGTCGGTCGGCAGCGGCGGAAAATCTTCAGCGGTCAAAACGGCCAGAACGCCCGGCAGCGCGCGCGCTCTCGTCGTGTCGATGCTGCGAATGATGGCGAGGGCATGCGGAGACCGCAGCTGCCGCGCCACGACCATGCCGGGCAATGCGAGATCGGCCGCATAGACGGCCGTGCCCGTCACACGCTCGCGCGCATCGACACGTGGAACACGCCGACCGATGACGCTGAGCGACGTCGCGCCCTCCGCGCTCATGCCCCACCTCCCCGCATCCGCTCTGCGGCGACGGCGATCGCCTCGACAATCTTACCGTACCCTGTGCACCGGCAAAGATTGCCGGCGATCGCCTGTCGGATCTCGTGGTCCGACGGCGCTGGATTGGCATCGAGAAGCGCCTTGGCGGAAAGAACGATCCCCGGCGTGCAGAAACCGCACTGCGTCCCGCCGGTCTCGACGAGCGCCTGCTGGATCGGATGGAGCGTGCGCCCATCCGATAGCCCCTCGATCGTCACGATATCCGCACCGGCGATCTCCGGCGCTAGAACGAGGCAGGCGTTCACGGGCGCTCCGTCGATCAAGACGGTGCACGTACCGCAATTGCCGTTGCCGCAGCCTTCCTTGGTGCCGGTGAGCGCGAGCCCATCCCTCAGGACATCGAGCAACGTATCGCCGACCGCGACGTCTCGCCGATAGGTTATGCCGTTGACCTTGAACGTCACGGGCGTGCTCATGCGGCGGCTCCTGGACCGAGGATCTGTTCCCGGCATGCGAGGAGCGCGCGTTTCGTCAGGACGCGGACCAGCGAGCGACGGTAGTCAGCCGAGCCCCGCGTATCCGAGATCGGCTGCGCTTCTGCGGCAGCCTTATCGGCGGCGGTCTCAAACGCGCCTGCGTCGCCGACCGCACCGATCAGCAGCGCCTCGGCGCCACGCGCCCTGAGCGGCACCGGCGCGACGGCGGCGAGCACGATCCGCGCGGCCGTCACCCGGCCGGCCGCGTCGAGCGCAATCCAGGTGCCGGCGCCGGCGATCGCGATGTCCATCTCGCGGCGTGGTGTGAAGCGCAGGTACGTCGCGGCTGACCGCTCTGCCGGGGGCGGAAGACGAATTGCGACGAGAACGTCCGCAGGGCCGAGCGCCGTGCGCCCCGGACCCGTAGCGATCGCTTCGACGGGAACCGTTCGCTCCCCACCGGGGCCGACGACCAAGCCCTCGGCGCCGAGGCAAATGAGCGGCGGCACCCCGTCCGCGGACGGCGCGGCATTGCAGATGTTTCCCCCGAGGCTCGCTCGGTTCTGGATTTGCAGGCTGCCGACCATGCGCGCGGCGCGAACGACTGCCGGATAGCGCGCTACGACGAGCGGATGGTTTGCGATGGAAGAGAGGCTCGCAGCGGCGCCAATCAACAGGCCGCCGTCGCTCGTCTCGCGAATGGCCGTCAATTCGGTGATGCGCTTGAGATCGACGATCAGGCGCGGCGTGCGCCGTCCCTCACGCAACTGCGGGACGAGATCGGTCCCGCCGGCGAGCGGTCGCGCGCCGTCACGCGCCAGTGCGGCGACGGCCTCGGCGAGGCTCGATGGCTGGTCGAATTCCAGGGTCGGCAAGACGACACCCCCTTCGGATGATGATCGTCCCATACCGCGAAACGCGGGCCGCGGAGAAGCATCCGATGCCGCTGGTCAGGGGCGATCCGCCCGCGCGACGACCGCGTGCAGCAGCACGTTGAGGCCGGGTTCCAGGTCCTCCGGCGTGCAGAGCTCGTTGTTGTTGTGCGTGATGCCGCCTCGGCACGGCGTGAAGATCATCGCGGTCGGGGCGTGTCGAGCGATGAAGTAGGCGTCATGCCCCGCTTGGCTCAGGATGCCGCGGGTCCGATAGCCGAGCCGCTCGGAGGTCGCTGGCGTGGCCTCGATCAAGTCCGCAGCAAAGATCTGGCCGCCCCAGCGCCAGGTATCGAGGATGCGCGCCGTACAGTCGGCGCGCGCCGCGGCTTCGAAGACCGCGCGCCGCATCCGCTCGGCCATCACCGCGGCAGTCTCGGGGTCAGGGTGGCGCACGTCCGTCACGGTCTGCGCCCAGTCCGACAGGATGCCCGGCTTGTTCGGCTGCGCGACGAGCCGCGCCGCCGTCGCCTTGCCGCCCGAACCTGCGAACGCCCAGCCCAGATCGTCGACGGCGACGAGAAGGCGGGCCGCAGCGACCAGCGCGTTTTTGCGGCGCTCCATGGGCCAAGGCCCGGTGTGAGCCGTCTCGCCGGTGAATTCGACGAGCATGCCGGTGCTCGGAAAGCCGCCGGTCACGATGCCGACCTGCTGCCCCTCGGCATCAAGGATCGGACCCTGCTCGATGTGTAGCTCGAAATAGCTGTCGAAAGCGTGCCGCTCGGTCACCGTGCCGCGATATCCGATCCGGCCGAGTTCATCGCCGATGGTGCAGCCCGCCTCGTCCGTGCGGCCCTGTGCCCAATCGAGGTCGTAGGCGCCCGCGAACCACCCCGAGGCGACCATCGGCGGCGAGAACCGCGCACCCTCTTCGTTGGTCCAGTTCACGATCTCGAGCGGACGACGCGTGCGATGGCCGAGGCGGTCGAGCGTGCGGCACACCTCTAGGGCACCAAGCACGCCAACGATGCCGTCGAAGCGTCCGCCGTTGATCTGTGTATCGAGGTGGCTGCCCATGACCACGGGCGGCAAGCTGTCATCCAACCCGGTGCGGCGCGCGAAGATGCTGCCCATGGCATCCACGCGCACGGCCAAGCCCGCGTCCCGGCACCACGCGACGAACTCATCCCGCACTTGCTTGTCGGCGTCCGAGAGCGCGAGGCGCGACAGCCCGCCCGGCCGCCCGGGTCCGATCTCGGCCGACCGTTCGATCGTCCGCCAGAACCGATCGAGATCGACGCGGGCCGACGCGGCGAGGGCCATTGGTCAGGCCCCCTTGCGTCCGGCCCGCCAGGCAGCGAACGCCGTCCTGGTCGCCTCATCCGTCGCCGGATAAAGCCCGAGGATGGACTGGCCCTGGCGCACGCGCTCGGTCACGAAGTCTTCGAACAGCGTCATCTCGACCGTCTCGTCCGCGATCTCGTCGGCGAGGTGCGAGGGGATCACGATGCAGCCGTCACCATCACCGACGATCACGTCGCCGGGAAAGACGGGGGCATCGCCGCAACCGATCGGCACATTGATGTCAATCGCTTGATGGATGGTCAGGTTCGTCGGCGCCGACGGTCGCGCGTGGAAGGAAGCAATGTCGAGTTTCGCGATCTCGGCGGCATCTCGAAAACCGCCGTCGGTCACGATGCCGGCCACGCCGCGCACCTGCAGCCGGGTCACGAGGATCGAACCTGCGGAAGCCGCCCGCGCATCCTTGCGGCTGTCGATCACGAACACCGCTCCGGGGGGGCACTCCTCGACGGCCTTGCGCTGCGGGTGCCCGCGATCCTGGAAGACGGTGATGGGATTGAGATCTTCCCGCGCAGGGATGTAACGCAGCGTGAAGGCCTCCCCCACCATCGTCGGCTTCGACGGATCTAGCGGCCGTACGCCTTGGATCATCTGCGTGCGGAAGCCGCGCTTGAACAGCGCCGTGGCGATCGTCGCCGTCGACACGGTTTTCAGTTTTTCCCGCGTGGCGGTGGACAGCAGCATGCGTTCTCCATCAGGCGGGTCGGTCGCGCCCTGCGCTCAGCCCCGCGCAACCACACCCCGTTCGATCCGGAACGTGCGGTCAAGCAGGTCGATGACGTGGCTCTCGTTTGACTCGGAAATCAATACCGAGATCCGTTCGCTCTTGAGGCTGGCCAGCACCTCGCCGAGCCGGCGCGCGAGTGCCGGCGCCAGACCCTCGAACGGCTCGTCCAGAATGAGAAGCCGTCGGCCCGCCATCAGCGCGCGCGCGAGCGCCACCATTTTCTGCTGTCCGCCGGACAGCTCGAGCGCGCGGCGGCCGCGGAACCCTGCGACCTCCGGCATCAGCTTGTAGATGCGGTCGAGCCGTTGGGCCGCATCGGGAAGATTGGCCGCGAGGGCCGGCAGCTGCACGTTCTCCTCGACCGTGAATTCCGGCACGAGCCGGCGGTCCTCCGGCATGTAGCCAACCCCGGCGAGGACGCGGGCGTGTCCCGGCATCTTCAGAAGATCCTGGCCGTCCAGCACGACGTTGCCGGTCGCCGGCAATGCACCCATCAGCGAGCGCATGAAGGTCGTCTTGCCGGCGCCGTTGCGGCCGATCAGCCCGCAGAACTCGCCCTCGACGAGATCGAGGTGCACGTCGCGCAGGATCTCGACCGCGCCGATCGAAACCTTGAGCCCCTCAACCTTGAGCATGGCCGGTCCCTCCGTTGGCGGTCGGCTTCGTGCGGTGGAGGACGGCGCCGGTGATGAACTCGCGAACGCGCTCGTCGGCAAGGGCTTCGGCCGGTGGACCGTCGGCAATCACCGTGCCGTCATAGAAGGCGAGCACCCGGTCCGCGAACCGCTGCACGACGTCCATGTCGTGCTCAACGAACAGCACCGTCGTGCCGCGGCCTTTCAGGGCCCCCATGATCACGTCCATGATGCCGAACTTCTCTTCGAGGCTGATGCCGCTCGTCGGCTCGTCGAGGAGGAGAACGCGCGGCCCGCCGGCGGTAGCCATGGCTATGTCAAGCAGCTTGCGCACGCCCTGGGGCAGCGTGCTCGCCCGCATGTCACGGAAGCGCGCGATGCCGAACTGGGTGAGCGCGGCCTCGGTCTCCTCGAGGGTCCGCGCGGAGCGCAGGCTTGCCGCCGCAGCCCGGATCAAACCGCCGCCGTCGCGCGCGATCGCCGCCGCAGCGCACATATTCTCGAACACCGTCAGAGACGGGAAGACCTGTGCGACCTGGAACGAACGGGCGATGCCGAGGCGCGTGATGTCTCGCGACGTCCGCCCGGTGATGTCCTGCCCCTCGAACTTGATCTTCCCCTTGGAGGGCGTCAGGTGCCCGGTGATCATGTTGACGAACGTCGTCTTTCCGGCGCCATTCGCGCCGATGATACCGATCGTCTGGCCAACCGGCACGGCGACGTTGATGTCGCGTGCGGCGACGACGCTGCCGAACGTCTTTTCGAGCCCGCTGACCGTCAGGATGTCGCTCATGCGGTCTCTCCCTTGGCCTTGTCCGCTCCCCGCTTGCGGACGACCAGCGAGCCGAGCCCTTCCGGAACGAACAGGATCGTCAGCAGCAGGACGGACCCGAGGATCAACTGCCAACCACCGGGAAGGATTGCAACAGAAGCAGTACGGATGATCTCGAAGACGAGCGCACCGACGAACGCAGCCGGCACAGACGCAGCACCTGCGAGGATGGTGACGAACACGAAGCCGCCCGACGTCGTCCAATACGCCATCGCCGGGTCGACGTGCGCGATGGTCAGCGCCGCGACCGCTCCGCCGACACCGGCGAGCGTGCCGGCAATAACGAGCTTCAGGTGCACGAGCCGTGTCACCGAGATGCCGAGATACTCGACGCGGATCTCGTTGTCGCGGATCGGGATCGCCAGCGATCCGGCGACGGACGACAGGTAGCGCGAGACGAAGACTGCAGCCGCGACAGCGAGCCCGAGCGCCAGCCAGAACACCGCCAGCGTGTAGGCCTGACCCCGCGGCGCAAAGCCAAGGAACGTCGCCGACGACACGTTGATGCCGTCCGTCGACCCGAGCGTCTCCGATTTCACCAGCACGCCGTAGAGGATCATCGACAGCGCGAGGCTCAGCATCGCGAAGAAGATCTCGCGGTAACGCGCGAGCAGGAAGCCGACCACCCAGGCAACGAACCCGGCGGCGATGGCGGCGATGATCACGAGCAGGAATGCGTCCTTGAGGCCGAGGTAGCGGCTCGACAGCGCCACCGCATACGCGCCTGTCGCGAAGAACAGCGCCTGCCCGAACGGCACCAGACCCGCCCGCCAGAGGATGATGAGGCCGACGACGACGAGGCCCGTGGCGATCGAAATCGTGACGAGCGAGACGATCCACAGCGGCAGGAAGGGCGCAGCGATCGCGGCCAGCGCGACGGCGGCCAGTGAGAGGGCGGCGCCCATGTCAGATCTTCCTCGGTTGGGCACGTGTGAAGAGCCCGTATGGCCGAATGACCAGCACGAGCGCCATCACCGCGTAGATGACGAAGAGTTCGAGCGCCGGCGCGAGATGCACGGCCGCAGCGCGGAAGAGCCCGACGATGAGCGCGCCGACGAGGGCGCCCTCGATAGACCCCATGCCACCGATCGCGACGACGGCAAAGGCGAGAACGATCACTTCCACGCCGATACCGGGAACGACGGAGATCTTCGGCGCGGTCAGGGCACCGCCGAGCGCACCGAGTACGGCCCCAACCAGGAAGGTCAGCACGAAGACGCGTGAAACGTTCACGCCGAACGCCGCCGCCGTCTCGCGGTCGTAGATGACGGCCGTCAGCAGCCGGCCGAACGTGGTCTTACGAATGGCGAAGGAGGCGAAGTAGGCGAGCAACCCAGCGACCACGACGAGACCGATGTCGTAGATCGACAGCGGCAGACCGCCCACGATCACGTTCCCAGCAGCGATGTAAGGCTGATAGGCGAGTTTGCCGTCCGTGCCCCAGATGATGATGAGAACGTCTTCAAGGATGAGGAAGAGCGCGTACGTGACGAGAACGACGACGACCTCGTCCTTACCGTAGACCCGTCTCAGCAGCAGCCGCTCGAGCAGATAGCCCATGAGCAGGCCCATGGCGATCGCGGCCACCGCCATCGCGAAATACATGCCGGCCGTTGGCAGATCGCGCTCGGCCCAGATGCCGATCGCCGTCGCCGCCGCATAGGCGCCGAACGCATAAAATGCGCCGTGCGAGACGTTCAGAATGCGCATCACGCCGAAGATCAGCGACAGACCAATGGCCACCACGAACAGCCACGCCGCGTAGACGAGGCCGTCGGTCAGGATCGCGAGAGCGGTGATCAAGGAACCCCCCAGACATGGACGGACGCGGCGGTCCCGATGGACCGCCGCGTATCAAGGTGTGGATGTGGTGACCGGCGGCCTCAGCACTTGGCGCCGGGCATACCCTTCTCCAGCCACTCGACGGACGTCATGTTGGCCGGCGGGTTCACACATTCCGCCGGGTAGCGGATGACATCGACGAGTTCCGGCTTGCCTTCCGCCTTGTTCCACTTGTAGGTGCCGTAAGCGATGTCGGAAACGCCCTGGTGGCCGTTGCCGATTGCCATGCGGATCTTGGCGCTCGGACCTTCGAACTCGAGACCTTCGAACGCAGCCACCACTTCGTCCGTCGTCGGACGCTGACCGCCCTTCGCCTGAGCCGCCTTCTCCCAAGCCGCCTTAAGGCCCAGGATCGACTGCGCCATGTGGTACGACGGGTAGGTCGGCGGCGTGCCGAAGCGGTCCTCGTAGACTTGGCGGAACCACCGATTGAGCGGCGTGTCGGGCGCCATCACGCCGTGCGGGCCGCGAGCGCCGATGATCGTACCGTCCGGCATCTTCGAGCCGAGCCGGAACATCGCCGTCTCACCGGCAGTGAACACGAGCGTCGACTTCTGCGGGAGACCGCGGGCCGAACTCTGGAAGATGAAGCTCTCGAGGTCGCCGTCCCAGAAGCTCGAGTGGACAATCTGCGAGTTCGAGGTCAGCAGCGCCGACACTTCCGCGCCGTACTCACCGGCGAACAGCTTCGGGAAGAGTTCCTTATCAACCTTCGCCTGCGGCGCGAGCGTCTTCAGCGCCAGGACGAAATCGCGCCAGGAATCCTGGCCCCAGGCGTAGTTCTGGTTGATGCCCGAGAAGGCCTTCAGATCCTTGATCTTGGTCAGCACGTAGCGGGCGGCTGCCACGTTGTCCATGGTCGCGTGGGGCGTCGCACGGAACACATACTTTAGCGGCTTTTCTTCGAAGATGCGTGGCGTACCGCAATCGAAGAAGACAGTCAGCGCCTTCAGTTCTTCCGCCACCGGCGCAACGGCGAGGCAGTTGCCGGACGAAATGTAGCCGACCACCGCATGCATGCCATCGCGCTGCACAAGGTTGCGGAACTCGGTCACCTGGTTGGCGGTGGAGCCCGCTTCGTCGATGATCTTCGGCTCGATCTTCGCGCCGGCGAACCCGACGGTCGCGTAGGGCGCCGGAACTTTGCCGGCGTTCAGGTTCTCGATGATGATTTCAGCGGCGTTGCGGCCGGGGATCCCGAACGGACCGGCGGCCGGGCCGGTCAGGAAAGAGACGATGCCGAGCTTGACCGGGTCCTGAGCCCGACCCTCGGTCGTCCCGAAGGACAGGCACGAGGCTGCAAGCACCGCGGCTGCGGCGCCCTTGAAAAGTCGCATGAGCGTTCTCCCAAACGAAGCCCCGGCTTTAGTGCCGGTCGCCTTCTTTTCCCGGCGGTTGCCCCGCCGGCTGGCACAAGGTCTACCGCAGTTTCATTGGGATGCAAGCCCGGGCCGGCCGAGGCGCGAAGGTTGCATGATCAGCGGGCGGCCGGCCGGACCGGCACCTCGACCCAGCGCCGCTCCTCGTGCGCGCGATAAGCGGCGGCCTCGACGTCCATCGCGCGGAGATACTCGCTCGCGGTGTTCTCGACCGGCGATCCGTCCCTCAAATGCGCAACGACGTGGCTCTGCAGCGCGTGCACGGAATCCCCCGCGTACCCGCGATGTTCCCAAGCATAGGCGTGCTCCTGCTCCCGACCTCCCCGCCGGCGGCGGAAGATGCGGGCGAAGCCGTCGAGCCGGACCGCCCCCTCTGAGCCCTCGATCAACAGTTCTCCCATCGTCAGCCGCGTGTTCTCTGCTTCATGATCGGCCAGCCGATTGCCGTCGAGAATACCGGCCGCCCCAGAGGCGAAGGAGAACGTGACGAGCCCCGCGTCCTCCCCGGCGATGACCGGATTGAGCCGCCGAAGATGCGCGCCGACCCCGGCGATGTCGCCGAGCAGGAAGCGGAAAACATCGATCATGTGGATGCCGGTCTCGTGAATGAGAAAGCGCGGCATCTTCTGGAAGTAAGGCTGGCGGTCGAGATAAGCGCGCGGCCCCTGTCCATCGCCGGGCCGCATGCGGAAAGTGACGTTGTAAGGTTCGCCGATCGCGCCGTCGCGAACCAGCCGGCCGATCTCGCGAAACCAAGGCCGGAACCGCCAGTTCTCGTGCGCGACGAGCAGCGTACCGGCCCGCTCGGCCCTTGCCGCCATCTCTTCGGCGTCCACGAGCGAAGGCGCCAGTGGCTTTTGACAGATCGCCGGGATGCCCCGTGCGGCGGCGAGGCGGACGAGTTCGAGGTGGCTTTCGGGCGTCGTGATGATGTCGACCAGATCCGGCCTGACCGCGTCGAGCATCGTTGCCGGGTCCGTGAACACCGGGCACCCGCCGTACCGCGCGGCCACCTCTTCGGCCCGCGCCCGGTTTCCGGCCACGCAAATGCCGACGAGTGAGACACCGGGGATGCGCGCCCAGCTCTCGTAGTGGTAGCCGCTGAAGAAGCCCGCTCCGAATGCCGCCAGCCGCATATCCGCCTCGCCTACCGACCGTATTGCCGAGGCACGATTTGGTGCATCTTCGGCCACGAGCGGCAAGCCCGATCGCCGGGCACCAGAAAAGCGCCGCCGGCGGGAGGAGGAACGAGGCGATGAGCATCATCGATCTGGTCGAGGTCCACGAGTTCACGTTCGAAGCCAAAAACTTGCACCTCGCCGGCGGCGGGGCCCACGCCAGCATCGGCTATCGCAAAGGCGCGTCGATCACGCTGACCAAGTACGCCGTCGTCATTTCCTGCAAGGACGGCGCCCGCGGCGAGTACGTGGCGCTGTGGGGCGGCACGCGGCCCGCTCTCGCCCAGACGATCACGCTGGCGCCCCTGCTGCTCGGCCGCAATGCCGACCACCGTGAGCAGATCTACGACGACCTGAAGCGTGAGCTGCGCCAATACGATCATTACGGTCATGGCCCGCTCGACATCGCGCTGTGGGATCTCGCGGGCAAGAAGTTCGGCGCATCCGTCAGCCAACTGCTCGGCGGCTACCGGTCGCGTCTCAAGGCCTATGCCTCGACCTACCACGGCGATCGTAGCGGCGGCCTCGACAGCAAGGAGAAGTTCGCGGCGTTCGCGGAGCAATGCTACGACCTCGGCTACCGCGCCTATAAGCTGCACGGCTGGAACGAGGGCGACCCGCGCGAAGAAGCCGAGAATGTGCGCTACGTCGGGCAGAAGGTCGGCGACCGCATGACGCTGATGCTGGACCCCGCCTGTGAACTCCGCACCTTCGCCGATGCCCTCTATGTCGGCCGCGCATGCGACGACTACAATTACTTCTGGTACGAGGATCCCTATCGCGACAGCGGCGTCTCGGCGTTCGGACATCGCAAGCTGCGCGAGATGCTGAAGACGCCGATCCTGCAGACCGAGCACGTACGCGGCGTCGAACCGAAGGCGGACTTCATTATCGCCGGCGGGACCGATTTCGTCCGGGCCGACCCCGAGTACGACATGGGTATCACCGGCTGCATGAAGATCGCCCACCTTGCCGAAGCTCTCGGCCTCGATTGCGAGATCCACGCGAGCGGTCCGGCCCACCGCCACTGCATGGGCGCGATGCGGAACACCAATTACTACGAGGTTGCCCTTGTCGGGCCCGACTGCCCGAACGCCATGCCGCCGGTCTACGCGTGCGGCTATTCGGACGCCCTCGAGGCAATCGGTAAGGACGGCTGCATGCCCGTGCCGACGGGGCCCGGCCTCGGCGTCACCTACGATTGGGCCTACATCGAACGCAATCGGACGGCGCTGCACCGCTTCAAACTGTGATCCGACTAAGTCGCAGCCGGCGGTCGGCGCCAAACGATTTTCTGCGAACGAGCCGCCCCCGGCGTGAAATCCGGACCGGAGAGCGTCAGGGTCGTACCGTCGAAGGAGATGTGGCGCGTCGAGGTGATGCCGAGCAGCGCCGGGTTCGTCGCCACTTGGATGGTGTGGTAGACCGTGCCGTCGCGCACAACGTAGCGGCCGGAGTAGCCAAAACTCTCCGCATACGCCTGAGCCCTCTCTGCCTCGGTCGCCGGAGCCGCGCGGGGGCGCTCGCCTCGCATCAACAGCGCGCTGACGTGTCCGTCATCCGTGTACATGATGAAGCCGCGCGCATCAGGTCCGAGCGGATGCTCGGGCGGCCGGCCGTCCTCGTAGACGAAGGACCAGCTCACGAGCTGCCATGCTCCACGGAGGGTCTCGGCCGCCACAATCATCGCGCTTCTCCCGTTGCACCCGCTGCTTCGGCGCGCAACATAGGGGCCGAAATGCCGGAGGTCGATTGCAACCCGTGACGAAATTCACCATCGGACTGCTGAGCCCGGGCGACATGGGTCAAGCCGTCGGCCAGCGGCTGGCGGAGACGGGGCATCGGGTCCTTGTCGCGCTCGACGGCCGCAGCGCCCGCACGCGCGGTCTTGCCAAGGCAGCCGGCTTCGACGACGTCGGCACGCTCGACGCGCTCGTCGCACGCGCCGACCTTGTGCTCACGATCATCGATCCTGGCCAGGCCATCCCGGTCGCCGACGCACTGCTCGCTGCCATGAAGCAGACCGGCTGCCACCCCTTGTTCGCAGACTGCAACGCGGTCGCCCCCGCGACCAAGATCGCCATGGCCGAAAAAGTCCACGCGGCAGGCGGGCGTTTCGTCGACGGCGGCATCATTGGTCCACCACCCCGCGGAGCAGGCAATATCCGGCTCTACGTCTCCGGTCCCGGTGCCGCAAGCCTCACGTCGCTGACGACCCCTGAAATTTCCGTGCGTGCCGTGAGCGATCGGGTCGGTGACGCGGCCGCCGTCAAAATGTGTTACGGCGGCGTAACCAAAGGGCTCGTCGCGCTGGCGGCCGAATTACTCGTGGCCGCCGAGCGCATGGGCGTGGCTTCGGAACTCGCCGAGGAACTGAAACTCAGCCAGCCGGTCGTGACCGATTGGATGTATGCGACGCTGCCGCCGATGCCATCCAAGGCTTACCGTTGGGTACCAGAGACGCTCGAAATCGCTGCCACGTTCGAGGCTGCCGGTCTCTCACCGCGCATGATGCAAGGCGCCGCCGACATCTACGAGGCGATCGCACGCACCGCCCTCGGTCGGGAAAGCCCCGAAACCGCCCGCGCTGCCGGCCGCCGTGGACCGGACGTCGTCGACGCGCTGGCCAAACAGATGATGCAAGAGAAGGAGTAGCCCGATGACCGCGTCCCGTCCCCGCATCGGCTTCATCGGCGCCGGAATGATGGGCTCCGGCATGGTCGACTGTCTTCTGAAGTCCGGCTACCCGGTCTCGCTGCTCGCCCACCGCAATCGCGCCCGCATCGAAGATCTGCTCGCACGCGGCGCGACCGAGGCGCCGGACCTGCCGAGTCTGGCCCGCGACAGCGACTTGGTCATGATCTGCGTGAACAGCGCCGATACTGTGACTGATCTGGTCCGCGCCATGTCATCCTCGCTGCGCGAAGGTCATCTCATCATCGACGCAACGACCTCCAAGCCCGAGACGACGCGCACGCTCGCCGCGCAACTCTCATCGCGGGGAATAGATTTCGTCGATGCCCCGGTTGTCGGTGGGCCGGCACAGGCGGCGGCCGGCGAGCTCGGCACGTTCCTAGGCGGCACCGAGGCGGCCGTCGCACGCGCGACTCCGATCGTTTCGACCTACAGCGTCGACGTCCACGCGTTCGGACCGTCGGGCTCGGGAAACACGGCAAAGCTGCTCAACAACTTCCTGACGGTCGGCCTCCGCCAGCTCGTAGTCCACGCTTTCCGTGCAGCCCGGCGCAACGGGATCGACCCGGCCAAACTCTACGCGCTGACGGCCAAGGGAGCTGCCGGATCGCGCACCCTCGAGCAGCTTGCTGGCGGCGCCATCGCCGGCGACTACACCCGCAACAAGTTCTCGATCGCCAACTGCTACAAGGACATTACGTATGCCGCCCCTCTGATGGCGGACGATCCGGACGGCCGCGCGATCCAGGAGGCCATCGCCGCCGCCTACGAGCGTCTGGTGACTGCCGGAATGGGCGACCGTATGGCAAGCGAAATGCTCGACCCTGACGTCGAGGCAGCGGCCATACCGATAAACCGCTAGCTGTTATCGACTAGCTGTAGCAAGCGATGCCGGCAGCGTCGGCAGCCTATCCCGCGAGCATTTTTCGAAAATTGCGCGCAAAAACGCCGCTCGCGCGTGAACGTTTTTCAATCATTCGAGTGTCTACTGCTTTTGCAGCTAACCCGTATCGGCTACGAAATCGATGCGTACACGAATTTAACCGGCTGTTCGCAGTCACTGCGGTGAATGGGGTCTAGGGAGGCCTTCATGCTCACACACGCCATTGCACAGTGCCGAAAGATACGGACGGTCGCCGCAGTTACGGCTGCCGTTGCCGCTACGGCCCTATTCCAAGCCGCGCCGTCACACGCGAACGACACCCGCGCTGCACCCGCACTGGAATTGCGTGTCGCAAGCACGTTCCCGGTGACGATGCCGGTACTCGGCGAGGTGTCGCGCATTTTGCCTGAGAAGATCGCGCGCGCCTCAGGCGGCCAGCTTCAGCTCCGTTTCTTCGAACCCGGCCAGCTCGTGCCTGGTAACCAGACGGTCGACGCCGTATCCGACGGCCGGATCGACGCAGCGTGGGCAGGCGCAGGCTGGTTCGCCGGCAAGAACAGCGCCTTCAATATCTTCTCCTCCGTCCCGTTCGGCCCCGGCGTCGGTGAGTACCTCGCGTGGATGTATCACGGCGGCGGACTTGAGCTGGCACGTGAAATGTTCCGCCAATACGGCGTGCACAACGTCCCCTGCGGAATCATTCCGCCGGAAGCGTCGGGCTGGTTCAAGCAGGAAATCCGCACGATCGCCGATCTCAAGGGGCTGCGTATGCGGTTCTTCGGTCTCGGCGCCAAGGTCATGCAGCGGTTCGGAGTCGAAACGCAGCAATTGCCGCCCGGCGAAATCCTGCCAGCCCTGAAAGCCGGCAAAATCGACGCGACCGAGTTCTCGCTGCCCTCGATGGACCGTCCCCTGGGCTTCCAGTCCGTCGCGAAGTATTACTACTTCCCCGGTTGGCATCAGCAGGCCACGCTGTTCGACCTCTACATCAACCTCGCCGTCTGGGAGAAGCTTCCGGATCAGCACAAGGCGGTAATCGAGCTCGCCTGCGGAGACGCGATGCGCGAGATGATCTCGCAGGGCGAAGCTCTGCAGTGGAAGGCGCTCCGCGAACTGCAGGAGGAAGGCGTGCAGCTTCGCCGCTGGCCGCCGTCAATCCTCGTCGCGTTCGAGGACGCCTGGAGAGAAGTCGCTGCCGCCGAAGCGAAGCAGAACTCGGCCTTCGCCCGTGTGTTCGAAAGCTACGCGCGCTTCCGCGACGATCACTCCATCTGGCGCCACATGAGCTTCCTTCAGTAGGCCACGGTGATGTTTCGGGCCCCGCTAATCTCGACGACGAGAGGCATGAGGCTCGGCCGCCGCTTCGTGGCGAGTTGGCTCGCCGCGATCGCACTCATCACCGCCGTCGGCCTGTCCGGCATCCTGCAGCTCGGCGCCATCTACTCCGTCACCAAGGAAATCAGTGACGACTGGCTTCCACGCTACCAGCTGCTCGATCGCATCACCGGTGCAGCCGACATGCACCGCTTACTCACGCAGCGGCAGTTCGAGACGTCGAACTTCCGTCATCTCGCGGAGATCACACGCAACGTCGAGCAGAACGGCGACATCATCACCAGCGGGCTCACGAGCCTCGAGCAACAGCTGACGTCAGATCCCCAATACATCGAGAAGATCCACGAGTTTCGCACCGAGTGGCGCCGCTACCTCGAGGCGGCAGCGAGCGCGACTGCCGCCTCTGAGATCGGGCAGCTGCAGCGCGCGCTGGTCATCTTCCGCGGCACCGTCGATCCGGCCTTCGCGACCGCTCGAGCCACGCTGAACGCGCTCACCGGAGCGATGAAATCGGAGTTGACGCACTTCAAGGACGAGGCCGCCGCCACGTTCCGCACGGCCATCGCCGTCGTCTTGATGTGCATGACCCTGGCAATCGCAGCCACCGCAATCGGCAGCCACTGGATCAAGGTCTCGATCAGCCAGCCGATCGTCGCTGTCAGCGCCGCCATGCAGTCCCTGACGGACGGCCAACCCGTCGACCCCTTCGACGTCGACGCTCGCCGCTCCGACGAGGTCGGCGTTTTGATGCATTCGGTGAACGCTTTCCGCGCGAGCCGGCAGCGAGAACTGGAACTCACTCTCCTCGCGCGGGCCGAACGCGCCCGCCTGGACGCGGCTCTCGATAATATGCCGGTCGGCCTCGCCATGTTCGACTCCGACCGCAACCTCATCGTTTGCAACGGCCGCTTCGAAGAGATGTACGGCCTCGTCTACGACTTCGACAGCGCGGCGACCGATGCCGGCTCGATCTTTGCCGCCATGTGCAAGGCCGGCACGCTGAACGAGCGGGAAGCCGACGCCGTCGTCGCACTGCTCGAGAACGGCACCACCGATGCAGTTGCGGCCCACCACTTGGAGCTGCTGGATGGGCGAATCTTCAGTGTGAAATGCCGTCGCCTCGCGGCCGGTGGCTGGGTGACGATCCATGAAGACGTCACCGAGCAGCATCGCGCCGAAGAACGCATTCGCCATCTCGCCGGCCACGACCTGCTGACGAACTTGCCCAACCGCCGTCTGTTCAAGGAGAATTGCGGCGACGCGCTGATCCGTCTCGCCGGGACGGCATCGGCAGCCGTCATGTGCCTCGATCTCGATCGCTTCAAATCCGTCAACGACACCCTCGGCCATCCCGTCGGCGACCGCTTGCTCGAATCCGTCGCGCAGCGCCTCAGATCGCTCCTGCAGCCGGGCGACATCGCGTCCCGCTTCGGCGGCGACGAGTTCGTGGTCTACCTGGGAGACGCGACTGCAGCCTCGGCGATAGAAACTGCGCAGCGCATCATCGAAACGCTGAGCGCACCCTACGACATCGCCGAACATCACATCTCGATCGGCTGCAGCGCCGGCATCGCCCTCGCCCCCCAGCACGGGCGCGATACCGACGAATTGCTCCGCTGTGCCGATATGGCCCTCTACGCTGCCAAAGCCGATGGCCGCGCCACGGCCCGCCTCTACGAAACGAAGCTCGAAGCACCGGCGATTGCCCGCCGCACGCTCGAAACGGCCATGCGCGAGGCCTTGGAGGCCGACGAATTCCACCTGCGCTATCAGCCGATCGTCGATCTGACGAAGCTCGAGGTGACGTCGCTCGAAGCACTCCTGCGGTGGCGCCATCCGACGCGCGGCTGGATTCCGCCGTCCGACTTCATCCCGGCGGCAGAGCAATGCGGCCTGATCCAGCAGATCGGCGCCTGGACGTTCGAGCGCGCGATGTCAGAGGCCAAGAACTGGCCCGCGCACCTGAGCCTCGCCATCAACCTCTCGCCCGTGCAGTTCCGCGGCGGGAAGCTCGTCGAGACGGTCCGCGACACGATCAACCGGACCGATTTCCGTGGCGATCGTCTCGAACTCGAGATCACCGAGGGCCTCCTCCTCCGGCAGAGCGACACGACCATGAAAGCCCTGCACGATCTCCGTGAGATGGGTATCGGAATCTGCATGGATGATTTCGGCACCGGCTACCCGAGCCTCGGGTACGTGAAGAGGTTCCCGTTCGACTCCCTGAAGATCGACCGCACGTATGTCGCGGATCTGCTCGAAGACCCTAACGCCCACGCCATCGTCGACACCACCATCCGCCTCGGCTCACGTCTCGGCATGCAGACCGTCGCGGAGGGCGTCGAGCGCCGCGAGCAGCTCGTCTACCTGATCGCCGAGGGCTGCACGCACGCGCAGGGCTATCTTCTGTCGGAGCCGCTGGCCTCGGCCGACGTCCCTGCCGCGGTCGGCCGGATCCGTGACCGGCTGCGCGACCTGATGCTCACCGCCACGCGCGCCGCCTGACCTCCTGCGGCAGTTGCTGCCATGCATCCGACGCGTGCTGCAGTGCACCGTCGCAATGTGATGTTGTCCTCCCCTGCCGAGGTCCTTAGCATCCGCGCCGGTCGCCGCCTCAGCGGCGCTCAAGAACCATAACGGGAGGAACTGCATGCAGGAGCGCTATCGCATCCTGATCCTGGGAGCATCCTACGGATCCCTGCTCGGCGCCAAGCTGGCACTCGCCGGCCACGCCGTCACGCTCGTCTGTCTGCCGGCGGAAGCCGACCTCATCAACGCCAACGGCGCGATCGTCCGCATGCCCGTCAAGGGTCGCAGCGATCTCGTCGAGATAAATTCGAAGACGCTCCCGGGCAAACTCGTGGCAACAGCACCCGCCGGCGTACGCCCAGAGGACTTCGACCTCATCGCTCTCGCCATGCAGGAGCCGCAGTATCGCGGCGTGCGAGATCTGCTCGACGCCGTGGCACGCTCGCGCAAGCCCTGCATGTCGATCATGAACATGCCGCCGCTCCCCTATCTCGCGCGGATTCCTGGCATCGATGTCGAAAGCTGCAAGCCGGCTTATGCGGATGCCTCGGTCTGGGCCTCCTTCGATCCGGCGACCATGACGCTCTGCAGCCCCGATCCGCAGGCTTTCCGCCCACCGGATCAGCCGGTCAACGTCCTGCAGGTCCGTCTTCCGACCAACTTCAAGGTCGCCCGCTTCGTCGACGACACCTCGACGGCGATGCTCCGCAGGCTGGAAGCCGAAATCGAAGCGTCCCGCTTCCCGACAGATGCCGGCCCCATCGAACTTCCCGTGAAGCTCAAGGTCCACGACTCCGTCTTCGTCCCGCTCGCCAAGTGGGCCATGCTGATCGCCGGCAACTACCGCTGCGTCGAGCAGGACGCCATGCGCCCGATCCGCGAAGCCGTCCACAGCGATCTCGAAGCCACGCGGGCCGTCTACGATTGGGTCGTAGCCCTTTGCGTCGGCCTCGGTGCGGCGCCCGGCGATCTCGTCCCGTTCGAGAAGTATGCGAACGCGGCGCTCTCGCTCCAAAGCCCGTCGTCCGCCGCGCGAGCGTTGGCTGCCGGCGCGACCCACATCGAGCGGGTCGACAAACTGGTCCAGTCGATCGCCGCCCGCCGCGGCGAGCGCAATGCGACCCTCGACCGGACGGTCGAACTCGTCGAGCACTGGCTCGCCAACAACCGCCGCAAGGCGGCGGCCTGAAACAGAACCGGCGGCGCCAAGGCGCCGCCGATCTCCAACTATCCTTGATGGCCGCCGGTTAGTGCGGACGATGCAGCTCTGCCGGCTTCCGCGTCAGCGTCTTCCGTCCACGTTTGAAAGTGTAAAGCACCGGCGCGAGCTCGGCGACCGCCTGCTCCGCGCTCGTCGCGTCGAGCACGATCATATCCGCCGACTTCCCCACCTCGACGCCATAATCTTTCAGGTTGAGCAGGCGTGCGGACCGCGACGAGATCATGTGGAAGCATTCGCGCGTGTCCGCCCGCGAACCGACTTGCCCGATGTTGGCGTAGAGGTTAGCCATTCGCACCAGCGAGCAGTCACCGAAGGGCGTGAAGGGGTTCAGCACGTTGTTGGTCGACAACGAGCAGTTCACGCCGTGGTGCAGCAGCTTGTGCGCCTCAGTTACGCCACGCATCACGCTGTGGTTCATGTGCCGACCCATGAGATAGAGATCGGTCGACGGCAGCACCGTGAGATTGACGCCCGCGTCTGCCATCCGCTTGGCACACTTGGCGAAAAACTCCGGCGGCGCAGCCGAAAGCTTGGTCACGTGCCCGATGCTGACACGCCCACCATACTTGAACTTCTCCGTCAGCTCGCAGACGTAGAGCAAATCAGGATCGTCCGGCGTCGGCGCGAAGTCGAGATGCATGTCGATGTCATAGTCGAACTCACGCGCCATCTCGAAGACGCGGTCGATCTGACCATGCGGGCTCGAGTCGGTGTAGGGCGCGGCACCGACCACCGTCCCCCCGTTCTTGAGCGCCGCCACCATCAACTCATCGGTGCCCGGATTATTGAGGAGGCCTTCCTGCGGGAAGATGCAGATCTGGATGTCAATCGCCCACTTGTACTCGTCGATCAACGGCCGCACGCCTTCGAGGCCCCTGAGCCCGATGCCGGGGTCGACCTCCAGATGCGTGCGCATATGCGTCGTGCCGTGCTTCAGCGCCTTCTCGAGCGTCGTCTTGGCCCGGTTGTAGACGTCCTCCGGCGTGAACGCCTTCTTCTGCTTGGCAACCTCCTGAATGGCCTCGTCGAGATCTCCCTTCTCGGCCTTGCAGCGATCCAGAATGCCGGACTTGTCGAGATGGATGTGTGTCTCGATCAGGCCCGGCGCGACCAGCCGCCCACCGACGTCGATCGTCTCCCCCTCGGCTGACAATCCTTGCTCGATGGCGACGATCCGGCCGCCGTTAACGCCGACGTCGACGATACGATCTTCCGCGCCGATCACGCGTGCGTTCCGCAAGATGAGGTCCATGCTTTCTTCTCCAGGTCGGCGGACGGTTCGGACGGCGTCGGATCACACGGGCGGCGGCTGGCGCTTCATGAAGTCGTCAACGAGCGAGTCGAGTGTGACGAAGCGCACGCCCGGCTGGGTCATCATGTAGGAGATCAGCCGCTCAAGCATCGCCAGAACCTGCGGCCGGCCGGAGACGTCCGGATGGATCGTCATGGGGAACACCGCGTAATCATGCTCCCGGTAGACCCAGTCGAATGTATCCTTCCAAATCTCCTCCATCTGCCGCGGCGACACGTAGCCGTGGCTGTTGGGGAACTTCTTGATGAACATCATCGGCGGCAGATCGTCGAGGTACCAGCTCGCCGGCACCTCCACGAGTTTCGTCGGCGTGCCGCGGGTGTAGGGCTTCATCCAGGTCGCTGCCGGCTTCGAGTAGTCGATCGGCGTCCAGTCCTCGCCGACGTGCACGTAGTAGGGCTCGAAGTCCTTGTGCATCAGCGAGTGGTCATACTTGATGCCGTTCTTCAGCAGGATGTCGATCGAGTTCTTCGACACTTCCCACCACGGCGCGACGTAGCCGGTCGGCCGCTTTCCCGTCAGCTTGACGATCAGGTCGATCGACCGATCGAACACGGCAGATTCCTGCTCATAGGTCATCGCGAGCGGGTTCTCATGGCTATAGCCGTGCAGTCCGATCTCATGCCCGGCCTTGGCGACGATCTCGCAAGCGGCCGGGAAGCTCTCGATCGTATGTCCAGGGATGAAGAACGATTGCTTGATCCCGAACCGCTCGAACAGTCTGACGATACGGGGCATACCGATGTCCGCCGCGAACACACCGCGCGAGATGTCGCCGGGCGAGTCCTCACCGCCGTAGGAGCCGAGCCAGCCTGCCACCGCGTCGCAATGAATCGAAAAGGCGCAGAGTATCTCCTTCGACGGCATTCGATCCCTCCGGTCGTTTTGGAAAGCGGCGCATCCGCTGGTAGAAATGTTGGACCGGGGCGATTTTCACTTCAAGAGCAGTTGCGCGCCTGCTCGAAAATTGCACAATAGCGGCACAAAAAACGCTCATGACAGACGGAGCGCGATCTGCTCCGATCGGTCGGTGAAGCCAAGTGAAGAGGAAACTGCCCGGATTTGCGGAAGCGTCGTGCATACGACTTGGCCTGACGAGTTCAGACCGTCGGCTGGCACATCGGTTGCAAATCTCGCGCGTCGCAATGCCGGCTGCGCTCCGGCGGCAAGTGCCGTCGGCGCGACGTCATGCTCGATCCGTCACGTTGCAGGGAGACAGGAATGTCCAAAATAGCGCGAGTTGGTCTCGGACTATCCGTAGCATTTGCGTTCGCAGCCGCGAGCGCATTTTCGGCTGCGGCGCAAAAGGCTGAGCCGTGCATTGGCGCATCGCTCGAATTGACGGGTCCGCTTGCCCACACCGGCCTGCAAATCCGTATGGGCGCCGAGGTTGCAATCGACGAAATCAATGCCGCTGGCGGCGTTCTCGGCCAGCAATTGAAGTGGGTCGCCTATGACGATCAGGGCGAGCCGTCGCGCGCCGTCGATAACGGACGCCGCATCGGGGAAAAAGACAATTGCATTGTCATGATCGGTGGCTTTCGGTCGCCCAACGCGATCGCCCTGCGCGAGCCGATCAGCGATATGGGCCTGCCGTGGGTCGGGGTGATTTCAGCGGGTACACGCATCATCGAGTGGGAAAAGGGCGACAACAAATGGATGTTCCGCGTGTCGATGAAGGACCGCTGGGTCGCCCCGTTCCTCGTTGACGAGGCGCTCGCCCGTTCGAAGTCGGGCAAGATCGGCCTGCTGTTCGAAGCGACGGCCTGGGGCCAGGGCGCCGTGCCGGACGTCGAGGCGGCGGCCAAGGCGAAGAACATCGCGCTGGTCGGCAAAGAGACGTTCAACATCGCCGACCAGGATATGAGCGCGCAGTTGATCCGTCTGCGTGATGCGGGCGCCGATACGGTCATCACCTACATGGTCGACCGCGAGGCGAACCAGATCTTGCGCTCGATGGAGCGCCTCGGCTACCGGCCGAACATCATCAGCGCCTGGGGCATCTCTTCGCAGCTCGGAAAGACCGCCGGCAACCTGACCGACGGCATTCTCGTCGCCGGCACGTTCGCATGGAATGGCTCGCTGACGCCCCGTGCACAGAAGGTCTATGACGCAATGAAGGCCAAGTTCAACTTGTCCAGCCCGAACGACATCCTGCTTCCGAGCGGCACGGCGAATGCCTACGACGGCATCCACATCATCGCCGAAGCCATCAAGCTCGCCGGTTCGTTCGATCGCGAGAAAGTGCGGGAAGCCTTCTACAAGGTGAAGTACGACGGCCTTACCGCCAAGTTCGATCCCGCCTTCGAAAAGCCGGCGGCTGGCACGGTCGCGGAGCGCCACGACGCCATCAAGCCGACGCAGTACCGCATGCTCGCCTTCCATCAGAACGTGCTGATGCCGATCGAGCAGACGCCCCACGTTCGTAAGTAATTACGCCTGGGACGGGCCGACCGTGCGGCCGGCCCGTCTTCCCCATGCAAACAGAATGAAGCGGACGTCGTGGTTGCAGTCATGGCAGCCCGCTCGGCAGGGCAATGGAACAGATCCTCCAATTCATCCTCAGCGGTCTGTCGCAGGGCGGCGTCTACGCGCTCGTGGCGATCGGCTTCTACATGATGTGGGCCGCGACGAAGGCGGCGAACTTCACCCACGGCGACATCTTCATGCTGGGCGCCGTCGCGACCGTCTCGCTCGCCGCCGCCGGTGTCCCGCTCATCCTGGCCATCCCGCTCGCGATCCTGATTTCCGCCTTCGCCGGCGCGCTGATCGAGCGCTTCGCCGTGCGCCCCTTCAACCTCGGCCCGAGTTCTATCGGCTGGATGCTGACGACCATCGCCATCGGCCTGATGATGGAGAGCGCACTGACCGCCACCTATGGTCCGCTCGGCCGCCCGCTCTATTCGCCTCTCGCCGAAACCCCGATCCGCTTCGGTGGCAGCGGCATCTACGCTCAGGAACTTCTCATTCCCGCCGTAGCAATCGCGGTGATGCTCTGCCTTGAAGCCTTCTATCACCGCACCATCCTCGGGCGGGCGATGCTCGCCGTCGCCACCAATCGAACCGCTGCCGGACTGATGGGCATCGACGTCAACCAGATCTCGATGATCGCCTACGCGATGGCCGCCGCCGTCGGCGCGCTCGCCGGTATCTTGCTCGCCCCCGTCGCGGAGGCCTCTCCCTCGATGGGAGCGCTCATCGGCCTCAAAGCCTTCGTTGTCGCGATCGTGGCCGGCATTGCCAATGCGCGCGGTGTCGTCATTGTCGCCCTGAGCTACGGCGTCCTCGAGAAATTCATCGAAGGCTTCATCTCGACCGGCGCACGCAACGCCATCGGCTTTGCTGTTCTGATCCTCCTGCTTTTGGCCTTCCCCAACGGCATCTTCGGCAAGCAGGGGGTCTCCAAGGTATGAGCCCGCGCATTCAATTCTGGGTCATCCTGGTCTTCGGCCTCGCCGCCCTCTACCTCTTCCGCGAGTCAGGCCCGACCAATTACGCGATCGGCGTTCTCACGCGCTGCATGATCCTCGCGATCGTTGCCGTCGGCCTCAACATCCTGATCGGCCAGGCCGGTCTCGTCTCGCTCGGCCAGGCCGCCCTCTATGGCCTCGGCGCGTACGTCGCCGCCTGGCTCGCCTTGCGAACCGGGATGGCGTTCCTCCCCGCCGTCGCTTGCGGCATCGTCGCCTCGGGTATGATGGGCGCGGCCCTCGCCTATCCGAGCGTTCGCGTGCGCGGCGTCTACCTCGCCGTCATCACGATCGCCTTCGGCCTCATCTTCCAGAACATCCTGATCGAGTGGGTGCCCGTCACCGGCGGCACGCTGGGCCTCACGGGCATCCCGCGCGGCGAAGCCTTCGGCGTCCGTCTCACCCGCCAAATCTACTTCTGGGTTGTCGCCGGTTCCCTGGCGCTCGCCTTCATCATTCAGTATACCCTCGTTTATTCCCGCTACGGGCGCGCCATGCGGGCGACGGCCCAGAGCGAGAATGCGGCCAGCGCCCTCGGCATCAATGTCGCGAACACCCGCATGTTCGCCTTCGTGGTTTCGGCGGCCCTCGCCGGCCTCGGCGGCGGGCTTTACACCTTCCTCAATCTGTTCGTGAACTACGAGACGTTCACGTTCTTCCAGTCGATCTCGTTCCTGCTGATGGTGATCTTCGGCGGGGTCGGCACGCTCGCTGGTCCGCTCGTCGGCGCCGGCATCCTCACCTACATCCCCGAGTTCTTCCAGAACTTCAAAGAGTGGCAGGTGTTCGCCTACGGCGTCATGCTCGCTGCGGTCATGTTCCTGATGCCGGCCGGCATCGTCGGCACCATCGCGGGCCTCTGGACCTATGCGACCACGCGCTCGCGTGCACGCGAAGCGAAGCCTTGGCCGAACGCCGCCGCCCTGCCCGCCGGCACGCTCGACCAGGCCACCGCTGGCAAGGGCACCACCGTCGCCGAAGTCGACCGCTTCACCATCAAGTTCGGCGGCCTCACCGCCGTCAACGAAGCCTCGCTGGTCGTCCGCGCCGGTGAGGTCCACGGCCTGATCGGCCCGAACGGCGCCGGCAAATCCAGCATGCTGAACTTGATGTCCGGCTTCTACCGGCCGACGTCGGGGCGCATGACCTTCGCCAGCCAGCCGACCGAGGGCCTCAAGAGTCACGACCTCGCCCGCCGTGGCCTCGCCCGCACGTTCCAGAACACTGAGTTGTTCGGTGACATGACCGTCCTGGACAACGTGCTCGTGGGCTGCCACGTCCACTACCGCTCGACGCTCGTCGAGACCCTGCTGCGCCTGCCGCGCTTCCTCCGCGAGGAGCGCGAAATGACTGAACGTGCGAGAAGCCTGCTCGAGCTCGTCGGCCTCACGGATTACGCCGACGAACTCGCCAAAAACCTGCCCTTCGGCCACCAGCGCCGGCTCGAGATTGCTCGCGCCCTCGCGCTCCGGCCGCGCATGCTACTGCTCGACGAACCGGCGGCCGGCCTGACACACGCCGAGATTGAGCAACTGAAGGAACTGATCCGTATTCTGACCGCCAACGGGATCGCCATCGTCCTCGTCGAGCATCATGTCGACATGGTGATGAACCTGTCGAGCGACGTCACGGTCCTCGACTACGGTCTGGTCATCGCCTCTGGTGCGCCAGCCAAGATCCAGGACGATCCGAAGGTCATCGAAGCGTACTTCGGCAACGTGCAAAGCATACCGGCCCACGCGGCCGAGCCCGTGGTTTCCTGATGCAAACGAACGCACTTCTCGAGGTGAAGGACCTCTCCGTCGCCTACGGGCGCATCGAGGCCGTCCGCGGCATCACGTTATCCGTCGGCGCGGGCGAATTCGTCAGCATCATCGGATCGAACGGTGCCGGCAAATCGTCGACCATGCGCGCGATCGCCGGCGTCGTCCGCCCGAGCGGCGGCTCGGTCAGTCTATCGGGCGCCGACGTCACCCGCCTGCCGAGCTACCAGAAAGTTAATCGCGGAATCGCCATGGTGCCCGAGGGTCGGATGATCTTCGGCGACCAAACTGTCCGGGACAACCTCACGCTCGGCGCCTACACGCGTGTGAAGTCCGACCCCGCCGGCGTGACGGAAGATACCGAGCGCGTGCTGACACTGTTTCCGCGCCTCAAGGAACGGCTCGACCAGATGGGCGGCTCGCTCTCCGGTGGCGAGCAGCAGATGCTGGCCATCGCCCGCGGGCTGCTCTCACGGCCGAAGCTACTCATCATCGACGAACTGTCGCTCGGCCTCGCTCCTCAGATCATCGAGTCACTGTTCCCGGTGCTGATCGATCTCAACAAGAAGGGCCTCGCCATCCTGCTCGTTGAGCAGATGGCGTCCTACGCGCTGGCGGTTACACAGCGCACCTATGTGATGGAGAATGGCCGCGTGCTGCTCGAAGGTCCGTCGAAGGACCTCGCCAACGACCGGCGTGTCCTCGACGCCTACCTCGGTCGCCGTCATTGACGGATGACGTGGTGACGGCCGGCGGCCGTCACCACGAAAGCTTCACACCATCGCGGGCCGCGAAGCCCGCAGCTCAGCTCGGCGCCGTGCCGTTGCTTCATGGTCGACGGCCAACGTGTCGTCGTCGATCTCGCCAGTGAAGATCACGCCATAGACGTCGCGCGCCTTCTCGCGGCTCTCCCAGCCTTCGAGCACGTCGTGATGCACGCGCATGACGTCCCGATCCAGCGGATCGCCATATCCGCCACCAGCGGAGTCGCGCCCGCGCAAACCTTCGCCTTTCTTCAATGTCACCTGAATGACGTTCGGCAGCTTCTGCAAGTCTCCGTTCGGTGTCACGCGCCAGGTCGATCCTGGAGTTCCCGGGTACCCGCCGAGCACGCCGCGCGGCCAGGCGTGCTGGCCGTCGCACGAGATCACCGCAGTGACGTCGTTGCCCGTCGGCGTGAGCTCGACCTCCTGGGCCGGCGCGCCGCGCTGTCGTCCGGCCCCGGAGCTATCCTGCACAAGCCCGAGAGACACCACGCGAAGCGGATGCTTCAGCTCGTCGACCTCGACGCTGTCACGGTACATCAGCCCCGCGATTACCGGGATCGCATAGTTCACCCAGCCGTCGGCGACAGGCGACGACGGCCCCCCGTTGGTCGACAGCATCATGCGATTGACGAACGGCGCGTTGTTGCGCCGGTGGTCCTTGCCGGAGATGACCGCCATACCGGCCCCGAGCCCTGTGCCGCCCTCCGAGAGTCCATGGCCGTCACCGAGCTGCGCGAACGCGGACTGCGTGATGTTGACGAGGCGTTCCGATACGTTCGTCGTCGCGACGGAACACGAGTGCGGAAACTTTGGGGCGGCGACCACGCTCTCCTCCGCGTAGGTAAAGCGCAGCCGGCGGAATGAACCGGCGTTGCGCGGGAGGTCCTTCTCGAGCGCATTGAAGATTGCGCCGACCACCGCCGACGTCGCTGCCCCGAGCGAGGTATTGAGCCCGACGTCGACGCATGGCGGATTGTCCGACAGATCGACGTGGATCATCGCCTTGTCGGGATCGATGTCGATCTTGACCTTGAGTTCGAGGCCGCCCGGCAGGATGCCTTCGAGCGGATCCGACTTGCCGGTGTTCTCGAGATGCGCTTTGGGCATCCGACGGATGTTGTCGATCATCCGCCGCTCCGAGTAATCGAACCAATCGCGGATGAACTTCTTGACCGTCGCGCCACCGTACTTGGCGCAGAACTCTTCGAGGCGCCGCTCGGCAACGCGTGCACTGCCGAGCCCCGCGAGGTAGTCCCCGTACCACTGATCCGGCACTCGGATGCGCGCCCGGCACATCCGCACGATGTCCTCGATGTTCTTGTAGTCGCGCTGGATGCGCACCCCCGGGAACACCAGCGCCCCCTCGTGGTAGACGTCGCGCGCGAGCACGAAATAGCTCGACGGGATCGAGTTGCCGATGTCGGCCATATGGCACTTGGCAACGCTCGTGAAGAGGTGCTCACCCTCCCAGAACACCGGCACCATGTAAGTATGGTCAGCGGGATGCGTGTTGCCGCCATAGGGGTCGTTGTCGAGGTAAGCGTCACCCTTCTTGATGTCGCCCGCGTGATAACGCCGGAGGTTGGCCGTCTGGATGTGGCAACCGAAGATGTGCACCGGCAGACCTTCGGCCGGCGCGAGCAGTTCATCTTCGCCCGTGACCAGACAGCAGGAAAAGTCGCGTGCCGACGAGATCACCGCCGAGCGCGCCGCCCGCAGCAGCGTATTCGTCATATCCCGGACGATACCGTCGAGACGGTTGGCCATCACGGTCAGCAGGACCGGATCGAGTTCGGTTTCGAATTTGCCGTCGCTCATGATCGGGTCCTCAGACGCAGGTCAGGATGTAGTTGCCGGCCGCCGAGAGCTTAGCCGAGAGACCAGGGTAGACAACGATGGTCGTCGTCGGTTCTTCGATGATCGCCGGCCCGGAAACACTGGCACCGGCATTGAGCTTCCGCCCCCGGAAGATCGCGGTCGGCGTTCGCCCGGTCTCGGTGAAGTAGCAGGAGCGTGTCGCATCCGGTTCCGGCTGGTAGGCGGTCGCAGCGATCTTCGGCGGCGGCGGCGGCGCGAAAAGCTCGATGGAAATCCGGCCCTTCCAGTTCACGAACTCGACCGGACTGCCTTCGTCCCGCACGGCGTAGACGCGCTCGTGCACCTGATGGAACGCCTCTATCAATGCCGCCACATCCTCCTGGCCATCGAGATGACCACCAGAGACCGGCGTATCGAGTTCCCAGACCTGCGCCTTGTACCGAGCTTCGACGACGAACTGCATCGTCGCCGAAGCGCCCTCGGCACCGGTCAGTGTGGCACGGAAAGCTTCGAGGTCGCTGCGGATCTCGGCAAGCGCCTGGTTGACGGCCTCGCGATCGAACGACTTCGAGTCGGTGAAGCGGCTGCGCGTCGCCTCGAACACGATGTCGCTATATTGCATACCGCAGGCGGACAATCCGCCGGCGAGCCGCGGCAGGATCGTCGTTGCGCATCCGAGCTCCCGCGCGATCGGCATGATGTTGAAGCCGGCCGCACCACCACCTGCCACGATGACGCTTTCACGCGGGTTGACGCCTTCGTTGACGGTGATCTCACCGATCGCCTTGATCATCAACTCGTTGGCGACCGTCATGATCGCCGCCGCCGTCTGGTCGGGCGTCCGCCCGATCGACGCCGCGAACTCCTCGATGACCCGTGCACCTGCCGCCCTGTCGAGCTTCAACCGGCCACCGTTGAAGTAGTCGGGATCGATGTAACCTAGATAGAGCGCCGCGTCCGTCACCGTCGGCTTGTCGCCGCCGCGCCCGTAGCTCGCCGGTCCCGGGTTCGAGCCTGCCGACTGCGGACCCACCCGCAGCAATCCGCCGGCATCCACCCAGGCAATCGAACCGCCGCCTGCTCCGATCGAGCGCACGTCGACAGTCGAGGTTCCGATGATGTCGCCGAGCCAGCGCTGACCGAGCCAGCTGTCGCGCGTATAGACGAGGCCGCCGTCGCGCACGAGACCGACGTCGAACGTCGTGCCACCCGTATCGCACACAATGGCGTTGTCGCCGAGTTGCTCGACGGACGTGAACGCCCGGCCGGCGACCGGCGCCATCGCCGGCCCCGACTTCAGCGTATTGATCGGCCGCTCGATCAGCGCCTCGACCTGCTGGCAACCGCCGACCGACGTCGAGATCAAAAGATCGCCCTTGAAACCGGCGGCCCTGAGGTCGGCCGACATCTCCTTGAGGTGGTGCTGCATCAACGGCTTCAACGACGCGTCGATCGCCGTGGCGGACGCGCGGCGATACTCGCGCAGGATCGGCACGAGCTGATGCGATAGGGTATACGGTACACCCGGCATTAATTCGTCGAGCAACGCACCGATCCGCTTTTCGTGCTCGGAGTTGGCGATCGACCACAACAGGCAGACGCCGACCGCCTCGAAGCCTCGACCTTTCAGGGTCGTGATGACGTCGCGCACCTGCCCTTCGGAGAGCGGCGTGACGATCTCGCCTTCCGAACCGATCCGCTCGTCGATTTCAAAGGTGTAGCGACGCGGAATATAGGGATCGGGATAATCGTAGGAATAATCGTGCGGACCATGTTTGCCGCCTTCCTTGAAGGTCAGCGTATCCTTGAATCCTTTCGTCACGAGAAAAGCAGTTTTGGCCGTTCTCTTGGTCACCACCGCATTCGTGGCGCGCGTCGTGCCGTAGATCAGAATATCCGTCTTCGCAATCAAATCGCGGGTCGGCAGGCCCAGTTCCTCCGCCACGACGCCGATGGCTTCCGACATCCCCTCGAAAATGCGCTGCGGTGTCGTCAGCGCCTTGCCGATATGCAGCTTTCCGGACTCGTCGAGCACGATGATGTCTGTGAAAGTGCCGCCCGTATCGACGGAAATCCGGTAACCCATGCTCTCCCCTTTATCTTCAGCGTGCAACGCAGCCGACCCGCTTAACTTTTCAGCGTTGGCAGCCCCGCGCAATAGCCTACATTGTCGTGCCGGCTGCATGCCTGGGTCGCGCATCGAACGCACGGCTTCGAATGGGAAAACACGATGACCGACGTCTACGAGCAGCGGGGGTACGGAGCACGTCCCGTCGGATTTGGCGAGAAGCCCGGCGTCATCGTCGTCGATTTTCAGCGCGGCTTCACCGATCCCGCCTTCCCGATGGGTTCCGCACCGATGGTGCAGACCGCCGTCGACAACACCGTCACCATTTTGCGCGCAGCGCGGGCGGCGGGCGCTCCAGTGGTCGCATGCGTGATGGCGTTCGACTCGGCGGCCGCCGTACCGCACTGGAAGGTCGATCCCGTCCGTGATCTGCTCGTCGGCTCGGACCCAGCCGAGCTCGATCCGCGCATCGCCGCCGAGCGGCCCGATGTGGTCTTGAAAAAGACGGCTCCCTCGATTTTCTTCGGCACGCCAGCAGGCGCGATCCTCACCCGCGAACGGGTCGACACCGTCATCGTGACAGGCTGCATCACCTCGGGGTGCGTCCGCGCCAGCATCGTCGATGCCTTTTCCCTGGGATTCCGGGTGCAGGTGGCCGCCGACTGCGTCGGCGACCATGACGAGGCGGCCCATCGCCAGAACCTTGCCGACGTCGGGCGACGCTACGCCGATATCATTGACGCAAAGACGGCCGTGACGGCCCTCGAAGCCTGGGGACGGCGGAACGCGCGCACCTGACCGACCTGTCAGGACCCTGGAGGCAACCGCTGCTCTCGACTAAGATGTCGGTCGAGCGACGCCGCCTTCGGAGGGCCCACGATGACCGCCAACATATTCAAGGGAACGATCCCGGCGCTGATGACGCCGTGCACGCCGGACCGCAAACCGGATTTCGACGCCCTCGTCCGCAAGGCCAAGGAACTCGTCGCGGCCGGCATGTCGGGCGTCGTCTACTGCGGCTCCATGGGCGACTGGCCACTGCTGACCGACGAACAACGCAAGGAAGGCGTCGAGCGTCTGGTCGCCGCCGGCGTTCCCGTCATCGTCGGCACGGGCGCCCAGAACCCGGCTCGCGCGGCTGCCTTCGCCGCTCACGCCAAGAAGGTCGGCGCCAAGGGTCTGATGGTCATTCCACGCGTCCTCTCGCGCGGCTCGTCGGTCGCCGCACAACGAGCCCACTTCGCCGGCGTGCTCGAAGCCGCCGTCGACCTCCCCGCCGTCATCTACAATAGCCCCTACTATGGCTACGAGACCAAGGCCGACTTGTTCTTCGAACTCCGCGAACGCCACGCGAACCTCGTCGGCTTCAAGGAGTTCGGCGGCGCTGCGGCACTCCGCTATGCGGCCGAACACATCACCGGCCGCGACCCGTCCCTCACTCTGATGGTCGGCGTCGACACCCAGGTCTTCCATGGTTACGTCAATTGCGGCGCCATCGGAGCGATCACCGGCATCGGAAACGTTCTGCCGAAGGAAGTCTTGCACCTCGTCTCGCTTTGCGAAAAGGCCGCTGCCGGCGATCCACGCGCACGCCGGGAGGCTCAGGAGCTAGACCAGGCTCTCGCCGTCCTCTCGTCCTTCGACGAAGGCACCGACCTCGTCCTTTACTACAAGTACCTGATGGCGCTCGAAGGAAACCCAGAGTACGAACTCCACTTCAACCCGTCGGATCAGCTGTCCGCCAGTCAGAAGCATTACGCCGGCGCCCAGCTTCGTCTGTTCAAGGAGTGGTATCGCCGTTGGGCAACGAGTCGCGCCTGACGCCATCCGTCAGGGACGCGCGGCACGGTCGAGCGTGCGGAGGCGCCCGCCGACCGGCGCTCCGTAGGCGTGCAGCAGAATGCGAGCAAAGCCGCGATAAAGCTGCTCCAGGCGCTCAAAAGATCCCGCATCCTGCGTGATGGGATCAGCACTGTTCACGATGGCGACGAGCTGCAAGGCCACGTCCTTGACCGGGGTATCGCGCACGAGTTCGCCCTGCTCCATGGCCCGACGCACGGCGCGCCGCACGAGGCGTTCCATGGCGATCCCGAAGTCGATCGTCGTCTGCCGCGCTTCCGCGCCGACGAGTTCCCGGTCGAGACGCGCCCGTGCAATGAGGCTCCAGGGCCGACCAGTCGCTCCGGTGGGGTTATAGCGTCTGTAGCGCTCCCGGTTGAACTCCATCATGGTACGGATCTTGGTTTCGAGCGTCAGGCTGTCGTCGTTCCAGACTGGTTCGATCCGCGCGAGCGTCGAAGCGACATAATCACAGACGACCTCGTCGACGAGCTTCTGCTTGCTCCCGAAGTGATAATGGATGTTGGCCCGCGTAATCTTGAGGCGGTCGGCGATCTCGCGAAAGCGGAAGCCCTGATAACCGTGGCGGATCAGCAGTTCCGTGGCGACGCTCTTGATCTCGTCTCTCATGACGCCAGCGACCGCTCCGGTCTCGTCTCGTGCGCCTCCTCGAGGCCGTACGCGGCGCGGAACGCATCCAGAATGGCGGCATCGCTCTTGCCGGCCTGACGCGCGTCGCCGATCACTTCGACCGATGATACGGACAGGCGACGGCGCATGTCATCGCCCGTCGCCCGCCGGAAGCGGCGATAGAAGTAATCCCGCATGCGATCGTCCGCCATCAAACGGCCCAGAGCGCCGCGACGCGCGAGGCCACTGTTGAGCGCTGCCTCGACGATCCCCTTCGTCCCGGCCGGATAGACAGCACCGGTCGCCAACACGACATGATCGAACCCGGCGAGCAGGGATGGCGAGGCAATGGGATCCTCTCCGAGCCGGAACGTCACGCCGGACGCCGTGCAAGACCTCTCCAAAGCACAGATATATGCATCGAACGTTGCCGTCCGGGCTTCGACGGTCTGGAATTTCGGTGCGAGACCGGCCCACCGGAAACCGCCACCGAGGCGCCGCTCCTTCTCGAACACCACCACCGAGTTGGCGGGCGCCATCGCAGACGCGTAGGTGAGGCCGGCCGGCCCACCGCCGATGACCGCAATCCTCTGTCCCCGCCGCACCGGCTGACGACCGGTGTAAGCAATTTCGCGTCCGGTGATCGGATTGACGAGGCAGTGCAGGGTCGAGCCCGTCCGCATGCCGTCGACACAAGTGTTGCATGCGAGACAGCGGCGAACGTCTTCACCCGCCGCCACCTTGCGGACCCAGTCCGCGTCCGCGAGCAACGGACGCCCGAGTGCTACGAAATCGGCCGCCCCACTGTCGAGCGCCGCAATGGCGTCAGCCGGAACGCCGAGCCGACCGACCGCGATCACCGGCACGCCGACCTTCGCCTTCACGGCTCGTGCGAAGGGAAGGAAGGGCGTCTGCGGCGTCGCCATCGGGGGGATCATGATCGATGCCGACGGCTGTGACCGATAATGGCCGCCCGTCATGTGGATGGCATCGGCCCCTCGCCCGGCGGCCCACACGGCCACTTGCACCGCGTCGTCGAGGCCGATGCCGCCGTCGAAGAAATCATCCCCGTTCATGCGGAACACGACGGCGAGTTCCGGAACCGCCGCCTTCACAGCGGAGAGGATCTCGAGGCCGAAGCGCGCCCGGTTCTCGAGAGATCCTCCGTATCCATCACTGCGGATGTTCTCGCCGGGCGCCAGGAACTGCGAGATGAGGTAGCCGTGCGCCGCGTGGATCTCGACCGCATCGAACCCAGCGGTCCGCGCTCGCACAGCGGCTCCGACGAACGCCTCGGTGGTCCGGCGGATGCGATCTACCGTCATCTCTTCCGGGACGATTACCTCCGTGTGCCCCTCCTGGACACTGTGCGGCACAGCGGAGGGCGCGATGGGCGTCTCGCCACAAATGTCGACGCGCGTATGTCCGCCCCCATGGCCAATCTGGATCGACGCCTTGGCACCGGCGGCGTGGATCGTCCGGACGAGTTCTCTGAGCCCCGGCAAAAAGCGATCGTCGTAGAGACCGAGCTCATTGCGCCGGTGCTTGCCGACGCGCTCCGGCGCCGCCATTTCCACCGTCACGAGCCCCACGCCACCCTTCGCGCGCGCCGCGTAGTAGGCGAGCGCATCGGGCGTCACGTGCCCCTCGGCATCGGCCTGCCGCGTCGTCATCGGCGCCATGATGACGCGATTGCGGAGCGCGACGGGTCCGAGCGAGGCGGGCTCGAGAAGGCGGTGATTAGCCATGGCGTAATCGCTGCCTCAAGCGGCGCGGTCGAACGCACCGTCGCGCGTGATGCCGGCTTGCTCGATCGCAGCCTTGATGCGTGCAATCTCGGTGGCCGGCAGCTTCATCAGCGGCGGCCGCACCACCGCCTTGTCGAGCCGTCCGAGCAGAACCAAGGCCTCCTTCATGCGATTGTGCATGTCGAGGAACGGCGGCGCGTAGAATGCCTGCTGCATCGGATACATACGGTCGTTCAGGGCCTGTGCCTTGCGCAAATCACCGGCCTTCACGGCCCGGAACAACGCCACCTGAAGATCGGCCATCACGCTGCCCGCCCCGGAGAGCAGCCCGTTGGCGCCCATCGTCAGCGACGCCATGAGCCACGCACTGTGCGTCGTCAGCACGTTGACCGGCCGCGACAGAGACTGGAACGTCCGGATGTGCTTTTCGTGCAGCAGCGGCTCGTTGCACCAGTCCTTGATGGCGCGGATCGTCGGCACCTCCTCGAACAGCTTCAAGAGCGTTTCGAACGGATATCCGAGGCCCGTCGCCATCGGATACTGGAAGCAGATGATCGGCAGGTCCGTCGCGTCGGCGATGCGCTTGAAATGCGCGATCGCCATCTCGGGCCGAAGCTGCCCACCCCACGACATGCTCTGCGGCGGAAAGACGAGAAGCGCCGAGGCCCCTTCCTTCGCCGCCATCGCCGCGATCTTCGCCGCCTCGATGCTGCCGTCGGCGTAGACGCCGTTGACGAGCGGCACCTTGTCACCGACCTCGGCCATCGAGAAGGCGAGGATGCGCTGCTGCTCCTCGAAGGTGCAGGCATGGACCTCGGACGCGTGTCCGTTCACGGTGACCATCGATACGCCCGGGATCAGCGCACAATCCCTCAAGTGCTTGCGCGACGATCTCTCGTCGATGCTCATGTCGTCGTTGAAGGCGAGCAGCGTCGCCGGGATCACACCTTCGAGCTTGATGTCCTTGAAGCGCGGCATCGTCGTTCTCCTCAGCTGTTCCAAAGACCACCGGTCACGTTCACTGTCTCGCCGGTCAGATAGCCGGCCTGGTCGGACGCCAGGAACACGGCCACCTGCGCGACGTCATCCGGAAGACCGGCTCGCCTCAACGGGATCGTCTTGACACGGTCATCCGCAAGCGGAAGGCCCTTCTGTCTGTGGATCTCGTCAGCTTCCGTCCGCATTCGCGTCTGGACGATCAGGCCCGGTGCGACCGCGTTGACGCGCACGCCGAACTCGGCGACCTCCTTCGCCAGCGACTGCGTGATCGCCACGACGGCGAACTTCGTCGCGCAATAGCCGCCATAGTTCGGCACGCCCGATTTGCCGAGCCAGGACGCCATGTTGACGACCGCTCCCGATCGCCGCGCCACCATTCCGGGCACCACCGCACGGGCAACGTGGAAGACGCCGTCGACGTTCACGCGGAAAAGATCCGACCAATCCTTTTCGCTGCACTCCAAGATCTTGCCGACCCGCAGGATCCCCGCGTTGTTCATCAGGATGTCGCAGTGGCCGAGCGTCGCCAGAACGTGGTCAACGGCCGCCTTCACGTCGGCCGCCGACCCGACATCCGCGCGCGCC